>Ga0075108_10000535_pt1 | contig 22381 bp, 17 predicted proteins | sample AntAceMetag02UK1_FD_69797 | JGI IMG/M metagenome (GOLD analysis project Ga0075108, IMG submission 69797) | Saline lake microbial communities from Ace Lake, Antarctica - Antarctic Ace Lake Metagenome 02UK1 | ecosystem: Environmental > Aquatic > Non-marine Saline and Alkaline > Saline | place...
TGCTCAACATGGCCTCTGCATCCATTGCAAGTCATTCCGTGTATGTGGTACGTGTGTTTCATGAGCGTGTTTGGTGTTAGGGGCGAACTGATGTCAGCCCGCCCAGACAAATTCTTGGCTTATTGCCAGACAGATATTGACCCCGCAGGTCCTTGACCGAAAAGAAATCAGGGTAACAAAAAAGGTAGAACAAACCGTGGTTTATTCTACCTTTTTTGTGTGTATTCTTCTAATCCATGAAAAAGACCACCTGCGTAATAATATCTTCTGCAAATGCGACCATACACTTTATGGTCTCAGTTCTGTTTGCTGCGACGCAGATACTAGGAACCGGACAATTAAATTCCAATTCTTCAATTGAGGAGCATGTTTCGCTGGTTGCATCTTTGCCAATGGCCGTTCCGCCAATAAGCAATTCACCCTTCAATGATTGTTCAGGAAATTTTTCGTCTTCGTCCCAATTCAAATTCACACCAACGCCCTTTACTACATTGTCTAGAGTGAAAATGACAATGCCTAAGTCATCATAAAATTTGCCCGTTTCCCCACTAGGATAGTCCACAGATTTGCTGGGTTCACCCAATGATTTTTTGAGAATATCCATGGTGGTGAAATTCATGATCGGAATTTCGTTTACTGTAAGTCCGTTGGCAGAGAAATCAATGGACACATCAGTTGACTGTGCGAAAGAAGTTGAGGCGAACAATCCGAAAGTGATTGAGAGCAAAAGTGTTTTGAATAAATTCATAGCGAATGAAATAGGTTAGGATGAACAGTGTTAATTTGGGAAAAGGTACAACTGCAAGCAGCCTTCTGCAATAGCTATTCAGAAGGAATCAGCGGAAGCAAGTATCGTTTTGTGTAAATGATGAATAGGCTGGTCAGTGGCACACCGATGAGTAATCCGGGTGTTCCTAAAACGTAACCCCATACAGCAAGCGCAAGAACCATGATGACCGGATTCATTCCAATGTGTTTCTCCATGATCAAAGGAACAAGAACAATTTCTTCCACCAAGCTGCATAGAACGAATACGCCTGCAATGATTCCAAAGTAAAAAAGAAAGCTGTGAGGATTCTCAATCGAAAGTACCAAGCAGCCAAGTGCCAGGGGGATAAGTGCTAAGTACTGCAGGTAGGGGATGTATGAAAGAATGAAAATAAAGAGGGTAATTAAAATCATTCCTGGCATGTCCATAATGATGAAGGCCGTTATGTAGATGAGCAAGAGCCACAAGACAATTTTCGACCTCAATTTGAGGTAACGCACAAAGCTCTGATTGAAATCGTCAAAAATCACCCCGAGCTTTGATTTCAACTCCCCGCTAAAATAGTGTGAGCGCAGGCGATCAAAGTAGTCTAACTGGTAAAGTATGAGCACGAAATAAGCAACGGAAGAGATGAGGATATAAAGCACACCAAACCGGGTTTCTGTTGACTTTTCTTCCGTTTCACTGCTTTGAACAGCGGCCATCAGTTTCTTGTATCCAGCGGTGATCGACTCTGTGTTGAGCTGCGAGTAATCAACCTCTTGGAGTTCAGTGATCAATGAGTCAGTGCTCAGGTCTATTTCTTTCGAAGCGTAGAAATCTCCCATGTAGGTTTTGACTTTCTGCGCGGTTTCATCCAATTGATCTTGGTTGTTGGATACCAGCAGCGTAAAACTTTGGTCGAAACGCTTGAAATCGCGATTGATAAATTGGGTAAAGAAGACCAGAAACAGCACAATAACTCCCGCAAATGACAAGAGGAACAGGGTAGAGGCGAGGCCTTGGCTTTTTACTTTCCGCTGAATCCGATCTATGATTGGTTTCGCCGCAAAGGCAAGCAACAACCCCAGAAGGAATGAAATGAGAATGCCATACAAAAAATAGAATGCTACACATAGTCCCACTAGAAAGAGGCCTAAAATGATTTCGTGCTTGTCGTTTTTGATCATGCGGTTCCGTTAATTCGTTGCATTCACTTTGCGCAATGCAAGGTACTTAACTGAATGGAAAGCGAAAGGTGGTTTTTGCCATTGAAATTCTCTTCATTGAAACGGAATTCGCTCTAACGCAAAATCGATTTACCGCGCTGCTGAATGGAATTCACATTTAGGAAGCACACGACCTAAATACCACTTGCCAACTGATGGACGTTAATGGAATTTTGAGTTACCAATAAAGTCATTACTGGCGTTGCTTATCAAAATTCCCAATTCAAATGAGCATAAAATCACGATTTAGATGAGCTCGCCATTTTTCCTCCTAACCACGCCATTGGAATGTAAGCCAAGACGAGATCTGTGACGACGAACCATGTGGGTGCAGGAATGAATGATGCGGCCGCTATTCCGCCAAGAAGAAATAAGCATCCTATGCTCATTGCAAACTTCATTTTATGCGTTGCTGCAATGGTAGCGCACATAAATGCCCCAAGCAAAGCTCCTAAGCCATGGGCAAGGAATGGCATGATAAAATGCTTCGGTTCCATTAAAGGCAAGGCCGCTTGCAAGCCTTCAGTTGTAGTTAAATCTGTTCCTTCAGGAGGAGGGATGATGGATCCACTGATGGAGATAATCCATCCATTAATAACGGTGCCAATAACAATACCGAGAAGAACGGCGAGAATGTTTCTGAGAATGAGATTCATGTTTGAGAGGTCTGAGAAGGTGAGCAGCAAATCATTGATTGCCTGTTGTGTAGCAAAGTAATGAAAGTTGGGCTGCTTTGAAAATGGGAGGGATTAGATGCGTTTTCGCAAATTCCCGATCTCAGTATTAATTGATTCTATTGTTGCATTAAGACATGAAGCTACCGGCTAAACTCGCAGCGGTAATTAGTTCAATAAGTCGTTTGTAAACAAGACCTGATTAATGATTTTCTCATCCTCCAAATTGTGGTCAACGAGCCATTTTAGAAACAGATTAACGCGTTCAGGTTTCATGAAACCACATGTTTGATCATTGCCGAAATACGGGGCTGTAATAGCTATTGATTTCTCGAGATCAATGTTCTTTTTATCATAGTCTGTCAGATACTCCGCTAAGATACTTACTGCGGAAGGTTTATTCTCGGCAGCAAATAGATACCCTTTTTGAGTCGCTTTGATAAAACGAGCGTACTCATTTTGATCGTCGGTTAAATGGCTTTTCCTTGTAATAATAATAGGGGAGTAACAGTATGGAATGCCAAACTGTGACATTGAAAATTTAGTTAATTCTATTTCCTTAGAGTTCGCTTCAACACCTTCCCAATTGTCGAAAATCCAAGTAGCATCTGCCTTCCCTTCTAATAAGGTATTCCATATTCCCAGCTTCTCAGGATAGACCAGATTTAGATCCCCAATTCCGCCGTCATTTTTAACCATTTCTTTCACAATATGGTCTTCGTAACGCGCTTTGTAAGATGCGTATATTTTCCCATCTAAAAGTTTTGGAGAATCCAAGTTTGAGGTTTTGAGTGACGCGATGCTACTAAGATCTTCCTGCAAAATGGCGAACACAGCTATGGCGTCTACAGCATTTGTTTTGTTATTCAGACTAATTACCGTCTCGAAAGGTGCAATAGCAAAATCAGCTATCCCCAACTCTAACTTTTTACCAGGGGTCATTTGGTAATTATCCTCTAGCGGATTTAAAATTTCAACTTCAAGGCCTTGTTCCTTATAATATCCCAATTCTTGTGCAACCACAATTCCTACATGGTTGATGTTGGGTGTCCAGTCTAAAGCTATTTTAAAAGTCGTCATTTGAATTCACTTACAACGGTTAATAGATCGCAATCAGGGCATTAGGAAGCAATGAGTATTCAGTAAATGGGTATTACGTGTGCGAAACCTGCTCAACATTGTTTGACACATGATTTTCGCTTTCAATTAAGTCACTAATGGCATCCCAAAGCAGGATACGGTGTACCAAAGACTGTTTTGCAACAGCAACCGTTTCTTCCCATTTGACATCATCATTACCACAAAGCGCCGAAATCATTTCAAGAGAAAGTGGACCGTGTTCGTCTCCGTCAAGCTCTATATGGCGCTCAAGGTAATAGGTCAACTTGCTGTATAATTGGTTTTTAGCGTCTGATTTTTTTAAAATCTCGATAAACATGTCTGGAATAACGTCTTCTCTTCCAAACGTAAATGCAGAAGCTACAAGGTGTGGCTTGTTGGTAGAAATAATTGAAAACGAATAGTTCACAAAATCAGCAACACGTCTATCTACTTTCACCTCATTCAAGGCGTGTTCAACGTCGTGACCAGCCTCTATGAATTTAATGAACGCCCCTATTTGCTTTGTATCTGCTGCTACCTGCGACATGGCATCCAGATACATTTCGAAATGACTTTTAGGCTCACCTAATTCGTTCAAATCACTTTCTTCTCCGTGCACAATTTCATTAATGAACCGCGCTAATTTAGGTTTTGGAGAAGGAGTCCAAGGAGTCTGAACATTCGTTAGACTTCTTTGCAAACTCTTTAGTAACGACATAAAATCCCAAACAGCGAAAATGTGGTTTTCCATGAACACCTTAATGTCACTGATTTCCTTCAGATTTTCATAGAGCTTATGGTTTTGAATTTGATTTCTTAAATCAGAAATTTCATGCTCAACATGTTGAATTCTGTCCATGCTATTTATTCTTTCGTTTGGTGTTGAAACAACCCTACATGAAGAGGTTTTGTTCATTGTATTTCAACAAAATCATGACTAATTCAAATCCTGATTTTATTCTGTCTTTAACCCTGGAAAACAACTCATTTAATCCCGAGATATCTTGAGACCAAATCCTGATACTCAGTTCAAGAGTGAAGGAATGGCCATGAAACAGGAATTGTATTCCTTGACCATCCTAAAGGAAATTGAGATCCCCAGAAGCGTCAATGAAGGCGAGGATCTGGCCGGCTTTTCCAAGGGGCATTCCTTAATGTTTTACATCGAAATGATGAAACAATCTACTTTCTTCAATTTTTGGGGCGTTCCTTTTCTTTTTTGCCTTTACTTCCAAATGCCAAGGTACATCTTCTAATCCTTTTCCACTATTTGTTAGATTTTCAATTTCTTCAAAACCAAATTCCAAGAGTATATCTCTCAGAAGCTCAAAATAGTATCCAAATTTGTGAACATCATATTCATCCTGTTGCCAGCCAAATATGCTTCCGAAGCCCCAATACCTTGCATTCTCCCCAGGCTCCTTTTTGAAAAAGGATTGATGATCTCCTTTCAATACTTGCTCCAAATGCCAAGTTAGGTTTGGACAAATTATGTAAACCTCTCCATCGATCTTGAGCACACGATTCCATTCCATCAAGACTTGCAAAAACTCTTTTAAAGAAAAGTGCTCAATAACATGTCTTGAATATATTTCGGTGATGTAATGATCGTTAAAAGGTAAATTATCAGCAGAGCAGACATAATCAACTTGAGGCAAATCTCTAACATCACAGGTTAAAAATCCTTTCCGGGGCTTCTTCCCGCATCCAATTTCAATTCGGATTTCTTCTGTCGAGGTATTCGTAAGTCCATTCATTCAACTTGCATTTTTAAATTTCGCGTTATCTCACTTGTATTTAAAACCAGCTTATGCGCTCATTCATTGTTGCTATTAAATCACTTCACACAATTTTAATTGCATCAAAAGTTAACGAAATGTCCTAAACAACCCGTTGGCGATGGGCTTAGTTTTCTTGCTCATTCCACTAATTCAAAGAACACTTCTAAAGTACGTCATTTTAACTGACACATCTGGAACCCCCTCTTCTAAAGGAGAACACACTGAGAATAAGAAATACTGACTGTGATCTGTTCGAATTATAAGTTAACGTCAGACCAAGTATTGGCGAAGGTTTCGAAAGGGAAGTCAGCGCTTGGTATTCTTTGATTTCTGATAAGAATCGCCATTTTAGCTTGTATATTTTATATGTATTATCAGCAACTATTTTGTCTACTAAATAGAGCAAATAGTGTAACTTCAAGTTCCAAACCAAAATTGCTTTGTGATTAGGGTTGAGGACATTACATGTTTCTTTGTGTAACCTCATTTAATCAATAGGTTTATTTACTGATTTCATACCGATGATTGAGATGTTAATGAAAGTCGCTTTGTTTCTCTTGTTGGCCTTCGGGATGCTCGGGACAAAACATCTGAACGCTCAGGACGGATGTGATAATGCACTCCTAATCGCTTGCGGTGATGAGGTTACCGGCACAACGGTTGGTGCTTCAATAAATGAGGGTCCTAATTGCTTTACAAGTGTTGGTAACTCCGGAGTCCATTGGTACCAATTCATAGGTACGGGCGAAATAGTAAACGTGACAACGTGCAATGAAGAAACCAATTACGATACCAAAATCCACGTTTACTCTGGGCCTTGCGGGGCATATACTTGCGTAGCAGGGAATGATGACATGGATGGAGCTGGATGTTCGCTAAACCAAACTTCGTCTAGTGTAGCCTTCCTTTCCGTGGTCGACTTAAATTATTTCGTAGTAATAGGAGGATTTTCATCCAACGAAGGCGCGTATGTGGCAACTTTAACGTGCGCTGCTTCATTTTTTGGTTGTACGAATGTGACGGCGTGTAATTATGAGCCTTTGGCGAATACTGAAGATGGAACCTGCGAGTCTATTTCCTGCGCAGGTTGCACAGATCCGATTGGGTGTAATTTTGATCCACTGGCTACTCTTGACAGCGGAACCTGTGATTTTTCTTGTTTCGGATGTTTGGATGTCGCTGCGTGTAACTTCTCTGCAGTGGCTTTATTTGATGACGGATCGTGTTGCAATGAGATCTGCATCACACTTGAAGTTACTGAAGGTGGATTTCCAGAGCAAGTAGAGTGGACAATAGAAGACGCAACTGGTGTTTTTCTTGCGTCAGGAGGTGCTGGTACATTCAGTTTTTGTCTTACAGATGGATGTTTCAGGTATGAAATGTCTGATGGACTTGGAAATGGATGGAACGGCGCTACATATACGTTCTCTAATGCTGAGGATGTCATTCTAACGGGCGATATGAACACGGCAACTTTTGGTGATGGAGATTCCTTTGGGGTCGAAGTCTTACAGATTGGTAATGGATGCGCGTTTGGCTGTATGGACGAACTTGCGTGTAACTATGACGTTGAAGCTGATTTTGATTTTGCTTGTGAGAGTAGTTCTTGCCTTGGCTGCGTAGATCCGCTAGCGACTAATTACAATGAAAACGCGACCATTGATGATGGTACTTGTATCTTTTGTTCTGAAGGTGAAGCCCTTTTGATAATTGATATGGCAGACCAATTTGGTGATGGTTGGAATGGCGCTACATGGAGTGTCTTTGATGGTTTAGGCGAACAAATTGCATCTGGAGATCTGGACAACGCAGCATTTGGTAATGGCACTTCAATAGGTACTGATTTTGCGTGCTTAAATCCTGGCTGCTATACGTTTGAGGTGTCCAATGGATTGTTTCCATTTGAAATTGATTGGTTTTTAAGTGATTGGCAGGGCAATAGCTATGGTTTTGGGGAGCCGGGGGAGTTGGAGTTTGACCTCGGTTTTACAGGAACATGCGGAATTGAAGGATGTACTGACGCGAATTGTGCGGGATACAATCTTTCAGCTTCTATTGATGACGGTTCGTGTGTCTGTCCGCCATTGAATAACACTGTTTGTGACGCTGAAGAAATCACATGTGGAGATACAGTTTATGGAACTACAATTGAATCATCAGACACAGAAGATTTGGTGGGAACTAATTGTGGTGATTTTTATATATCATCACCAGGAGTTTGGTACAAATACATTGCCAACGCAGATGAGTTTATAGCCGTATCGACATGCAATACGGAGATAGGTGATACAAAACTTCATGTCTTTTCTGCCGCACCAGATTGCAACAACCTTACTTGCATTGGCGGGAATGATGATGCGTGTGCTTTCCGCTCTGAGATATACTTCAATGCAGAACTGGGACCGAATATTACATCTATGTTTCTGAGTTTGGAGCGGGATTTGGATTCGATTTTACGTTAGATATTTCGTGCCAAACTTGTTCTGAAGAGCATGATAATGAGGTTTGTGAAAACGCAATGCCGCTTCCAAGTGGTGAGCCCCACATTGATTCAATTTGCTGCGCTGACCCTTCGGATACGCCTAATTTTGCAGCCGGATTTGGAACTGCATATGATGTGTTCTACGTCTTCAATTCAGAAGATTTTGACACCTTCACTTTTAACCTAACAAACATTTCAGGTTCTGTTATAGGGTTGATGATCTATACTGGATCCTGTGATAACCTATCAGAACGAGCGGGGTGTTTGGTTCCGGATGTTTGTGAAGGAAACATGGTTGATTTTTTTCCAATTACACCCAATACAGACTACTATTTTTCTGTCTTTACAACTGACATGTTCGGATGTGGTAATTATACACTCACTTGCATTGGCTACTATAGCGGCTGTACAGATGTACAAGCTGATAATTATGATCCAGACGTGAGCATTGATGATGGATCATGTATTTATTCATCACCACCACCAAATGACCTTTGCGGTGCGGCCATACCACTCGTTTGCAATGCTACACTGATTGGGTCTACTGGAGGTTCTTCAGCCACTGGTGCGCCACTAGGACTTATATGCGATGCCAATCCAGGTGCTGGTGTTTGGTATTCACTCTCTCCAACATCTGAATTGATTTCTATTTCAACGTGCGGTTCTGTGATTGATAGTAAAATCAATGTATGGTCAGCCCCTGATTGTGCAGGACCGTTTGAATGTGTTGAGCAGGTAGATGGGAGTTATGCGTCAGAATCAGTTGATTCACAATTTTTATGTGGTTTTAACGACCAAGAGAATGCAACCGTTTCCTTTGCTGGTGATGGCGTATCGAACTATTGGGTCTACATCAGTTCAGAAGACGCTGATAATGATCCTTTGACAGATGATAACGGTTCATTTGTCTTGGGAGTTTCGTGCGAAGAAGCGGTAGAAGGTTGTACGATTCCTGTGGCTTATAATTACAATCCTTTGGCGAACATCAACGATGGTTCTTGCGACTTCTTTTCGGACACATGCCAAGAAGGATCTGGCACGCCTGTTCAAATCAACATGTATGACACTTTCGGAAATGGATGGAATATAGGAGGTTACGAATTGACTGATGGAAGCGGTAATGTGATAGCATCAAATACCATTGATAATGCCCTCTACGTTGTAGACGAAAATTACGTTCAGGGTGCGGAATTTGGATTTGATTTACTCTGCTTACAGGATGGCTGCTACACTATTTCAGTCACAGGATCATATTCTGCAATGCAGAATTCAATCAATATCATTGACGAGTTCGGAACCTCTATTGCAGCCGAAGGAACACCTGAAGACGGCAATACTTTGGGTGATTTTTCTATCTCATTTACCATTGGTGATCTTGCTTGCGGATGCACAGATGCCGTTGCGTGTAATTTCAATTCCACAGCAACTGACGAAGATAATTCCTGTGAATATTTGACCTGCGCGGGATGTATAGATCCATCTGCCTGCAACTATGACACTGGTGCAACCATTGAAAATGGTACATGCTGCTTTGAGAATTGCATTTCGATTAATATGAGTGATTCAGCCGGAAATGGTTGGAATGGAGGAGGCTATGAAATCTTCAATGATGACAATGAACTAATAGCGAACGGAAACCTTAATACAGCGCAGACTGGTAATGTTTTTTATACGGGCACAGACGCGCTTTGCTTAGCAGATGATTGTTACTCCATCGTGCTAACAGGAGGGAGTTTTCCAAGTCAAATTTCTTGGGAACTAGTAGGCGTGAATGGTGGCACAATAACGGGTGGAGCTCCAATTGAAGCTTTGGAAACAATCTTTACAGTTGGTGTTTCTGTTTGCGAATACATGGGTTGTACAGACCCAATAGCATGTAATTACGTTCCCAATGCAAATGCGGATGATGGCTCGTGTGAGTATCCATTCCAATACTATATTCCTGCTGATTACAGCAGTTCAGAAACAGCACCAATGTTGCTGATTTGTGAAGGGGATGAACCTAATACTTATGAGTTGGCCAATCAAAATTGCGCGGAAACTGTTTTGCAAACTTATCCTGAATGTCTTGAGTCAGACTGGGACCTAGCTTGCGCCATGATGTACTATTGTTGCACAGAAGGAGAAGTAGGGTGTCATGATCCACTTGCTTGCAACTTTGATCCTTTGACGTGTCCTGACGGCGATTGCTTTTACGCTCTAGGTTGCACTGACCCTGACGCCAGCAACTTTGATCCTGCTGCAGAATGCAACGCGGGATGTGTCTATTCTTTCAATGGTATTGTTTTCAATGACCTCAATTCGAACGGATTTCAAGATGTGGGTGATTTAGGTCTAGCCAATGAAACAGTCACCGTAAACGGAGGACAATATGTAGCAATCACTGATGATTTTGGTGCCTTTGAACTGGATGTTGTATCAGGTGGCTATTCTTTCCAAGGCATCCCAAATCTGGCTTTCCCAACCATTACTACAGGTGGTCAACAGTTTTTTAGTACCGCAAATTATTCGAATGAACTTATCGCTATTGGGAAATCGTTTGAGAACTTCGTTTATACCATTAACATAGACGTTTATCCAAATGGATTTGGTCTTGTTTGTGATCAAGATAACACCTTCGACATTGCATATAGAAATATGAGCAACGTTCCCATTTCAGGTTATATGACCTTTGAATTTGATGATTTAATTTCAGAAGCAAGTCTCATCTCACCTGTAGATTCAATTGTAGACGGGATCTATTATTACGGATTTGAAAACCTGTGGCCAAATCAACTGGAATTCAAACAAATTAATCTTCCTGGTCCAGGAACTGAGTTTGCAGGAGAATATGTGTCGACCCTTGCGAAAGCATTTGGATTCAACAATGCTGTTTTTGTGGCATTAGGTACTGAAGAACAGGAATCTGAAGTGGTCTGTAGCTATGACCCTAATGACAAGCACACCTTTCCTTTCGGATACGAAGAACCCCACTATGTAGACCCAAATGAGGCCATTGAATACCTCGTGCGTTTTCAGAATACAGGGAACTTTCAGGCATTCAATGTATCTATATTAGACACCATTTCAGAATTCCTTGATCTGTCTACGTTCGAGCTGGTTGCAAACAGTCACAATGTTCAAACCAACATCAATGGGAATACTAGAGAGGTGGAGTTTTTCTTTGAAAACATCTTACTTCCAGATAGCAATTGCTGTGAGCCTGAAAGCCATGGCTTCATTTCATATAGAATTCGTCCGCTTGAAGAATTACCGCATGACACGCGCATAGATAACACCGCGCACATCTTCTTTGATGCCAATCCCGCAATCATCACAAACACAACTTGGAATACCCTCTTTATTTGTGATGATTCGTTTGCTGCATTTGACGCACAAGCAACTGAAGTTTGTTCGAACGAAGAGCTAAGCTTTATAAACGAGGCAGAATACTTTGATAGTTTCCAGTGGACAATCAATGGCGAAGAAGTGGGAACGGACGCTGCCCTCAATACCAGTTTGCAAGAAGCAGGGGAGTATACCGTAGAATTGACTATTGAAAATCCGCTTTGCTTGGCCTCACAATCCATAGACCTTGTTGTACATGCATACCCTATAATTGAGGTCAGCGAGGACCAAGAAATATGTGTGGGAGAAGAGGTCACGCTTTCCGTTTCAGGTGCAACAAATTACAGTTGGAATGACTTGGGCGAAGAAGAAAGCATTTCAGTTTCGCCAGAAGAAACAACGACCTATGAAGTGACTGGAATCAATGGGATTGATTGCGCAACAACTGAAAACATTACGGTTACTGTATTACCCATGCCTGTAGCATCGTTTAGTAATAACGGGAATTTACTGACCGCCTCTGACGGAACCGCTTGGCAGTGGTTCTGGAATGATGACCTCATTGACGGAGCAACAAACCAATCTTATGAAGTACTTCAAAACGGAAATTACAGCGTTGAAGTCACAAATGAAGACGGTTGCTCAGGCACTTCTGAGCAGGTCTTTGTCCTCTTTGTTGGGGTCACTGAATTCAGCTCCTTTGAACTTTCATTGTTCCCCATTCCTGTTGATGGAAATGGAATCTTGAATATAGCAGGAGTTAAGGCACATGAACTCGAAAACCTTGGGATCTTTGATGCTTCTGGAAGACTGATCTGGACAAGTGCCAAAGGCGTTTCTCAGGTAGCTCTTCAAGGTCTATCAAGTGGACAATATCTGTTCAAAGCCGTTTATAACCAACAAGAAGTAAAGGTTCAGTTTATTGTAGAGTAGCAGGTTTCAATGAACCCTAAAAGGAAGTATGATCTTGTCTTTCAATGCAATGTGACAAGAGTAATTTCTTGCGTTTACCCCACTCAATCTAAATTCCGCCGTACAATTTCTTCGCCCACTTCACCAAAGTACTCTTCAATTAACTTGCGCCAAAGAACCATTCCATTCTCTGAGTTAGAAAAGATTAGTAGGCCTTTGTTCGATTTTGGTAACAGCAGCATCACGGTCTTCAATCCGTAATCTCCTCCGCCGTGCATGACGGCAAATTCACCCTGCTCATCTAAATCAAAAAGGAGCTGACAGCCTAATCCCCAGTCTATTCCTTCTTGCTTTTTGGAGTGTGGCGTTAGAAAATCTTGATAGAGTGAATCAGCTAATCCAGCTCCCTGAATGAGGTGGACCATGAAGGTTCCATAGTCTTGTATTGTAGTTAGCACATTGGCGGCAGCACTCACAGCAGTGTACTTTGAATAGGGAATTGGTTCCCCAAATTCGTCGTTCTCAGCTGCGTAATCATCTTCAGACATCGTTTCATCCCAATAAAAATGAGTGTTGTTCATGCTTAAAGGCTTAAATAGTAATTCTTCAGCCAAGACCTCAAGTCCTTTGTTGAATTTGGCTTCTAACGCTTTTCGCAGGTAATCGTATCCTTCACCTGAATATTGAAATTGGCTTCCTGGTTTAAATTCAAAGGTTAGTTTATTTGTGTCTGTCAAATGGCGCCAATTTGGAAATCCTGACTGGTGGCTTAAGATGTGCCTTGTGGTCAGAGATGCTAATTCTGGAGCCTCTCTTACGTCTTCATCAATGTGATAGTTAAACACGGGTTCATCTAAATCCCACAATCCGCTTTCAACCAACTTTAGGGTGATCACTGCAGTGATTGGTTTTGTAAGTGAGGCAATTTTATAGATCGTATTGCAATCAACTGGGTTTCCGCGTCGCTTCTCTCCGAAGAGTCTAATCTGCTGTAATTCTCCTCCATTGATATAACCGATGGCCATAGAAGGGATGTTGTGCTGAGCTAACAGCTGTTCGATGTCATCTTCACTGCTGAACAACGGTTTGTTGAAGTGCGCCTCGAATTTTGGTCCATAATCTGATGGCGGAGTTTGATGATCATAACTCAAAGAGCGTTTCAGCTTCCATTGATTTTCTTCTAACAACCAAAGGTGAGTGAATTTCGCCACGCTAGTGATGTAGAGTTCTTTTTCAGGTTCTTTAATGTAGAATTCATGTTGGGCTTTTTGAATGGCGCCATACAATTCCCCTTCGTTGAAGAGGGGGAAAACGTTCATGCTGCCGCTGACCAGTTTTCTGATGGGTTTTCTATTTGGGGTAGAGCAGAGGCTCTCTTTGAACGTGTTTAAAAACTGACTTTTGTCTTGTATTCCGTTTTGGTCATGATAGAACTCGAAATTGGCACTCAGGATACGGTCAACCAATTCAAGATCGCAGTTGTTAAAGCCTTCTTCAAAAAGCAAACTATCAGATTTGAGTAGGGTTTTATAGAGTTCCGATTCTTCGCTTACTTGCGCATTTCCGTGAACAGAAAGGAGGACGAAGGGGATGAAATAGATGAGGTTTAAATTGGACATTGGTCTGAAATTAATCATTGATTAAACAATGGTGCAATAGTCAGAAAATGTTTGGTGATACAGAGTTATAACTACCCGACATTAAGGCGTAAAAAGCCCGACAGGGATTATAGGATGCTGAAATTCAGTTTGATATAAAGCTCCTTGTTTTTGTCTATTCCCATGGTGTTTCTGAGAATGACAAAGATATTGACCAAGAAGCAAGCCATAGCTACCAGCAGGATTAACTGTCTATTGAGCGAAAACCACTTTTGAATAAAGGGCGACATTAAGATTAAAATGAACGATGCGATTGTCCACATAATTTGCACGGAAACAATCTGCCGAGTGAGGGGATTCTTTTGCTTCGCGAAGTGCATGATTAGGAGAGGAACCAAGATATTGCATAACGGAATAAAGAAGAGCAAAGAAGAGAGGTTGATTAATTTGATCAGAGGGTAGTTGTATGCATTTTCTTCTTTGGGAAGAGCACTTAGGAGTGATGGATCGATCTCTAAAGCCGAAGCAATTACTTTGAGCGTATGTCCTTTCAGATCCGCTCCCGCTTCAATGCGTTGAATGGTTCTTACAGACACCCCTGATTTTTCAGCAAGGTCATCTTGGGTAAGGTTTTGTTTTTCTCTGTATTCAGAAAGTTTTGACATTCTTGAGCGGAGTACTTTTGATTAGACTGCCTACGCAGAATCACTCTGGCTTATTCGAAGTGGATTTGAATAGGAGTATAAATGTAGGTGCTTTTTTGAAGTTGTGCAGCGGTTTGTTTAGAGACCAATTACTTCAATAATCTGTAATTCCTTTCCCCCTGCCTGAAGCACGTAAATCCCCGTAGCCCAATCTTTAGAAGAAATGACCAGGGTAGTTGCTGTTGAATCAACAGCGTACACTTGTGGTCAGAGCAGATAAATCTGAATACATTCAAGGAGATAATACCTGGTTAGAGTAGCATTTTCCCGCAAGCAGTATAGGTTCCGTTGAGGTTGGAGGAGAAGGTGTTTGAGAAGTTTATTCTGCTATTTGAAGTGCGGTGTTTTGAGAGAGCAAGGGAATAAGGAGGGTCATTCACTAGAGAGTAAATCAAAGAAAGCGAAACAGCGTTCACAGGAACTCTATCTCGCTTTCTAATAATTAGTTGGTATCTACATCAATGGTATAGCGTCAATCTCTGGCAATAGAAAAGGTATACCTATCCCAGGGAAGGGCGAAAAAATTGCTTAATTCGTTTCCAGAACGCATCAATCTGAGTGCATGAAAATGCATTCTGATTAGTGATGAAGAACCTTAATGTTGTTTAACGTAGGAACAGCTATTGCCCTATTTCCAATTAAGTCTTCTTCACACGGACGGCATTCAGTCCTTTCAAGCCTTGTTCCAATTCAAAAGAAACAGCGTTACCTTCAACAATTTCTTCAGTGAGGCTGCTGACGTGAACAAAGAATTTCTCACTTGTCTCATTCTCTTTAATGAATCCAAATCCTTTTTCATCATTGAAAAATTCAACTTTTCCATTTCTGATAGGACTCACTTCATCTTCTTTTTCTCTCTTTGGAACACCAAGTTCTATGTCTTCAACTTTGATGACGACTTTCTTGATTGTAGCATCCGGTGGGGTGTCAGAAACATTTCCATATTCATCGACGTAAGCCATCATATTTTCAATGCCAGACCTTTTTGGAGTCGCTTTGCGCTCTTCACGCTTCGCTTGCTTGTCCTGACGCTTCTTTAAACGTTTCTTCTCTTTTTCTTTCTTATTAAACGTTTCTTGTGATTTTCCCAATGGGTATATTTTTTTAAAGTTTGCTAATAATTGAATTCAAGACGAAATTATCTTATTTGAGTAACAATGAACCTTTGGCCCTGTGCTGTGAGGAAGACCGGATTACGTTTTATTATTCACAGCTAAGGAAAAAAGTCCCGAGCGGTATAGTAATGCTCCATCAACAAATGAGTATCTCGCTTCAATCAAATCTTCAATTTAGTCTGTCTATATAAATGGAAAACAAAGGTGTGTTCCAAAAGACCTGCTAAAATCGCTATAAAATTAATGATATTTATAACTAGTTTGGGTATTTGACTGAGTCATTGTACTATTTTTTTTTCAATTGGCTCAATTTGTTACAGAATCTTAACAGAAAATTTCTTGCTGCTGTATGAAAAGGAGCGTAAAACAGGTCTTGTGATTTGGTGTATACAACGCTATTTTAGGTCCGTAAAATATTGATTCTCATTTAGTTTGTGGCGGGCTTCATATTTATAATTCGCCTTTTTGCACATCCAAACTCCATCAAAAAACAGTCCAAACATTAATCTTCGCCGCTATAATTCCTCTTTTAAATATTTTCCTGTCCAGCTTTCTTTCACCTTCGCAATCTCTTCAGGTTTGCCCTGAGCAACTATTTGTCCCCCGCCAGCGCCACCTTCTGGACCAACATCTATAACGTGGTCAGCAACTTTGATCACGTCCATGTTGTGCTCAATCACAAGCACTGTGTTACCTTGGTCTACGAGTCTGTTCAGAACATCAATCAACATCTGAACGTCCTGGAAATGCAATCCTGTTGTTGGTTCGTCTAAGATATAAAAGGTATTTCCGGTACTTCTTTTCGCTAGTTCAGAAGCTAGTTTTACCCGCTGTGCTTCGCCCCCAGAAAGGGTAGTGCTTTGCTGACCAAGGGTGATGTATCCTAAACCAACATCCTTAAGTGTCTGGGTCATGCGCTGAATTTTCGGAATGTTCTCAAAAAACTCAACCGCTTCCTCAATGGTCATGTCCAATACATCTGCAATTGATTTTGCACGGTAGCGTACTTCCAAGGTTTCGCGATTGTAGCGCTTGCCCATGCACGTTTCACATTCTACATACACATCAGGAAGAAAATTCATTTCAATGACCCGAATGCCACCTCCTTTGCACGTTTCACATCTTCCACCAGGCACGTTGAACGAAAACCGTCCGGGCTTATAGCCGCGTACTTTTGATTCAGGCAACATGGTGAACAGGTTTCTGATTTCTGAAAAGATGCCTGTATAAGTAGCGGGATTCGAACGTGGGGTTCTACCAATGGGGCTTTGGTCAATTTCAATCACCTTGTCAAGGTTGTCTAAGCCTGTGACCTTCTTGAAGGGGAGCGGACGTTTTGTCTCTTCGTAATAATAGTTGTGCAGAACAGGGTAGAGGGTTTGGTTGATGAGCGAAGACTTCCCGCTTCCAGAAACCCCCGAGACACATACAAATTTCCCAAGCGGGATGGTCAAGTCGACATTCTTCAAATTGTGTCCAGAAGCGCCAGTCAGGGTCAATTTCTTCCTGTTTCCGACCCTTCGTTTCTTTGGTACAGGAATTTCTACTTCACCGCTCAAATACTTGGCAGTAATGCTATTTCCTTCCAAATGCTCTTTTGGCGAACCTTGCGCAACAACTGATCCACCGTGAATTCCCGCTCCTGGACCGATATCGATGAGGTGGTCACTATCAAGCATCATATCCTTGTCATGCTCCACAACAATTACGGTGTTTCCCGCATCGCGAAGTGCCTTCAAACTGTCAATAAGCCTGCGGTTATCCCGCTGGTGCAGTCCAATACTTGGCTCATCTAAAATGTAAAGCACACCCACCAGTTTACTTCCAATTTGGGTTGCTAAACGGATGCGCTGAGCCTCACCACCAGAAAGTGTTTTCGCGCTTCTGTTCAGAGTCAGGTAATCCAAGCCCACATCAAGCAAGAAGCTCAGACGCGCACGAATTTCTTTTAGCGGTTCAGTAAGAATAAGGAGCTGGCGTTCATTCAAACGAGATTCCAATCCTTCGAACCATTTCGCTAAATCAACTATATCTCTGTTGGCTAGCTTCGCAATGTCTTCATTGTCTATTCTGAAGTACAATGATTCCTTCTTTAAGCGCGTACCTTCACATTTCGGACACGTCTTCTTATTCATAAAGCTGGTTGCCCACCTCTTGAGCGCCACGTTTCCGCTTTCGCTTGCTGAACGTTCAATTAAGCTGATAATCCCTTCGTATTGAACGTTAAATGACTTCGTCCCATTCCCCGGAACAATGGTGAGTAATTCATCAGAGCCATACAAGAGCTCATTGATAAACGCTTCTTCCATGTCTTTGATGGGGGTCTTCTCAGTGTAGCCAAATTTTAGCAACAGGGCCTCAATCTGTCGTTTCGACCATCCACTTTTCATGTCTTTTATGGGAGCAATGCCTCCTTGTTTAAGGTTTTTTGAGGTATCTGGAATGATTTTTTCGGGATTCACTTCAGATACTTGTCCTAAACCATTGCAGGTAGGGCAAGCACCATAAGGACTGTTAAACGAAAACAAGTTTGGTTCTGGTTCGGCATAAGAAATACCGGTTGTAGGACACATTAGGAACTTGCTAAAATGCCTCGCTTCGCCTCCTTCATGCGGCAAAACCATCATGTGTCCTTTGCCTAAACGAAGTGCAGTTTGAACTGACTTCAAGATCCGCTGCTTATCTGTTTTATCTACCTTAATCCGATCTACAACTGCCTCAATGTCGTGCACTTTGTAACGGTCAATGCGGAAGCCTGGCTCAAGATCGATCAGCTCACCATCTACTCTGGCTTTAACATAGCCCTGTTTCATTATTTGTTCGAAGAGTTCGCGGTAATGTCCTTTTCTTCCTTTGACCATGGGGGCGAGGAGGAGCAGCTTTTGGCCGTCCATCTGCTCCAAAATGAGCTCTGTGATTTGTTCGTCAGTATAGCGAATCATCTTTTCACCCGTATTGTATGAGAAGGCTTCAGAAGCTCTGGCGAAAATCAATCGAAGGAAATCATAGACCTCTGTAATGGTCCCTACCGTTGACCTTGGGTTCCTTGAAATGGTTTTCTGTTCGATCGAAATTACAGGACTCAATCCAGTAATCTTCTCCACATCTGGACGCTCTAATCCACCCAGAAACTGACGTGCATATGCAGAAAAAGTTTCGATGTACCTGCGCTGCCCTTCGGCATAGATTGTATCGAAAGCCAAAGAAGACTTTCCAGATCCAGATATGCCCGTAATCACCACAAGCTTTTCCCGTGGTATTTTGATGTCTACATTCTTGAGGTTGTTCTCTCTAGCACCAGAAACTTCAATGTATTGCTGGTCTTCTAGAACGTACGGATTGTTGTTCAATTGAGGGATGATTTAGTGGGGAAAGCAGATTCAAATTTAACAAAAGGGATGGCCGCTTGCGTCCTTCAACTCAAAAAGATATACGCATCTCTATTTGGCTGTTTTAAATTAGGATCTTCAACTTCAATGGGGTTCGAAATTTTATGGACGAGCGCAAGTGGTCATCCTTGCCTGATTATTGAAACGACCATAAACTTAAACAGAATGCCTGCGAAATTGTTGTCGAGGGCAAGAGAAGAATGGATGAACATGAGCTTTTAAATGGACGACCGCTTGCGCCTTCGTCCTAAACCTCCCCATCACTCCCAATCTCAGCAGGCCTCTTCGTCAGCTTCCAGCCCATAAAGCCAAAGAGCAGCGTCATTAAAGGAGAAACGAGGTTGAAAACGCAGTAAATCCAGTAGGTGCCTGTAGCAACGCCAAGCACGCCCGCTTGGGCAACGCCGCATGTGTTCCATGGGATAAGGACAGAAGTTACCGTGCCGCTGTCTTCAAGTGTTCTACTAAGGTTTTCAGGAGCAAGACCTTGATCGCGGTAGGCTTGAGCGAACATTTTACCAGGAACAACAATGGCGAGGTATTGATCAGAGGCCAAAATATTGAACGCAATGCATGTGCCTGTAGTGGCCGCAATGAGAGAACCGGCAGAAGAAACGAGTTTCAAAACAGCCCGCGTCAATCTTTCAAGCATACCTGCAGCCTGCATAATACCTCCAAAGGTGAGGGCGCAGAGGATTAACCAAATGGTGTTCATCATGCCGAACATACCGCCTGTAGAGAGCAGATCGTTAATGGTAGCATTGCCTGTTTCTATGCTCGTATCCAACGCCATGGCATTCACCACTGTTTTGTATGAAGCCTCAGCGAAAGAGCCTACATCTCCAGCTAACTCAGAAACAATTTGGGGTTGGAAGATAATGGCGAAAACACCACCCAAGATGGTCCCCAAAAACAAAGCGGGCACTGCCGGGACTTTTCGTGCAATTAAGACAATGACGCCCACAGGAACTAAGAAGAGCCACCAACCTAAATTGAACTTTTCAGCCAATACATGTTGCATGGTCTCAACAGAAACATTCGTTTCGTTCACCTCTATGGTATAGCCGGCAATCAAGAAAACGATGAGGGCAATAATAATAGAAGGACCAGTAGTCCAAACCATGTGACGAATGTGGGTAATCAAATCGGTTCCAGCAATGGCAGGGGCGAGGTTGGTTGTGTCAGAAAGGGGAGACATCTTATCACCGAAATAAGCGCCTGAGATAATGGCCCCGGCAATCCACCCCTCCGGTAAACCGAGGGCTTTTCCAATGGCAATCAAAGCTACGCCCACAGTTCCTATTGTCCCCCATGAACTTCCTGTGGCCACAGATATAATGGCACAAACAATGGTGGTAGCAAAGAGGAAGGACGTTGGATTTAATACTTCTAGTCCATAGTAGATCATGGCAGGGATTACACCTGAAATGAGCCAGGTTCCGGCTAAAGCTCCAATAAGCAGCAGAATCAATATGGCTCCCATGGCAGAAGCGATGCTTTCTTCAATGCCTTCATAGAGTTGATTCCAAGAGATTTTGTTCGCCATAGCAATAACAGCAGCCACAGCTCCAGCCGTTAATAGCGCAATCTGGTTTGATCCATACGAACTGTCTTCACCAAAAAGCAATACATCAAACCAAAGAAGGACAATGAGAACAACAATAGGAATAAGAGAGAGTACAAAAGACCAAACTGGATGCTTCATGAAGAAAAAATTGAATCGCTAATGTAACCACAATTAATAATTCTACCTCGGCATGTGAAACTCTACACGTCCGGGAGCAATTTCTATGGACTTCATGCCTTCAATTTCTTGCTGGAGCTTCACGGCAACTTTGTTCTGCCCAGCAGCAGCAAGGGTCTCAAGATCATTACTTGCTAGAACAACGGAAAACAGTTCAGAAGTGAAAGAGTTGAGGACTTCATTTCCACCTATGATCGTCAAGGTAATCTCAGACGGATAAAGCACGATGTTTCTAGCTTTATTTGATTCGGACAGTGTTATAGGTACAGTAAAACTTCTTTTACTCAAGACGTCAAGTGCAACAGTGAGTTTAAATTGTTCTACACTACTGGATTTTAATCCTTGAGGAATAAGCAATTCCATATCATACACTCCACTTTCTTCTAAGACCAGCTTGCTAGTTGTGACTGAAGAAAGGGAGTCAAGAAGGCTTTGGGGACCCGTAACAATGACCTTACCCCCGAGGTTGTCGCTTTGTTTTGAGATGAACTGTCCGTCATCTAAGTTTTCTTCAATGAGATGAATAATCCTCATTTCCTTTTGAGCGCGCTTACTCAGAGTCACATACATTGAATCAGGTTGGATGCTCAAAATATCGCGATCAGACCCTACGAGTTTTCGCGCTCTATTGAAAAGTATTTTAGAGGGTATAGCTTGCTCACCTTCAATGCGCGGAAGGCTGCTCAATGAAAACTCTAGGGGCTTCTCACGTTTGAAGTAACGTTGCCCTAAAATGCCGAACCCCGTTGAAGTCACCTCTAGATCCAATTCCGCAGCAGGGGAACTGACGAGATCAAATCCATCAGGGGTATCAACAAAAACAACGGGTACCGTAAAAACATCAGTAGCATCCTCGGTCAATGAGCGCAAAACCCAAATGGAAGCTGAAATCAGGATACAAACAAAAAGCGCTCGCCAGTCATTTTTAGACCTACTGGCGAACCATTCTTGAAGTCTGTCTGACCGTGTAGACATTTAAATTACTTCGATGCCTCTTGAATTGCTTCAGCACTCACTGTGCTTGTAGCAGAAAGAGCTGATTTCTCAACACGCATTTTTCCTTGTTCAACCGAGATAAGAACGTTGGTATCAAAGATCTCCATGATTTTTCCGTGGACCCCTCCAATTGTGACTACTTTATCTCCTTTCGCAAGTGCTTCACGAAATTTCTTCGCTTCCTTCTGTTTTTTCATTTGCGGACGGATCATAAAAAAGTACATGATAACGAACATACCTCCCAAAAGGAAGATGGTTTGAATTCCGCCGCCTCCAGGAGCTGCGTCTTGTGCTATAATGAATGTAGATGTCATCTTAGATTAATTAGTTTGTGGTCCAACTACTACGCCTTTAATCGTCAATTGCGTTTTAGCAGGGTAGGTGTTCGCCACAACGGTTATTTTTTTGTTCTGCTGACCATCGCGGTCAGTTGAGTTAAATTCTACGTCTATGGTTCCTTCTTCGCCAACGGCAAGCGGTTCCTTAGGCCAGTTTTTCATCACAGTACATCCGCATTGGCTTGTAACGCTTGTGAGCACCAATGGGGCATCGCCTGTGTTTTCAAACTTAAATTTGTATTT
>Ga0075108_10000539_pt1 | contig 22310 bp, 9 predicted proteins | sample AntAceMetag02UK1_FD_69797 | JGI IMG/M metagenome (GOLD analysis project Ga0075108, IMG submission 69797) | Saline lake microbial communities from Ace Lake, Antarctica - Antarctic Ace Lake Metagenome 02UK1 | ecosystem: Environmental > Aquatic > Non-marine Saline and Alkaline > Saline | place...
TTAGGGTCAGGGTAAGAATGATCGCATTTTCGGCCTTTTGTTCTTTCCCCGACCTAAAGGGAGCAAAAAAGACCGAAAATCAGAAGTAATTAGTATCATATCTATTTTAAACTAGAGCCAAAGTTTTTATTTTATATATTGATTTTCAATTCGTTAGAATTTAGTCTTACGGCTTATGTCTAGAAGCGCCCCGACGCTTCGGGGTTCATAAGTCTTTAACCGGACACTATTGAGAGGTTTTATGGGATAAGATCATTTCTGAATCTTCGCCACTTCTTCAATAGTGACAATAGCTTTGGATGAGTTTCCCCAAGAGTTGGAGATGTAGTTCATAACATCGGCAACTTCTTCGTCCTCTAGGCCCATGGCTGCCATCGCACTATTATAGGTAACACCGTTAACCGTAATTTCTCCCTGCAACCCATATTTTATAGCCTTTATACTTCCTTCCCTATTTTCCATTACATAGTCGGATGCCGCTAGGGGAGGGAAGGTGTAGGGCACGCCTTCGCCCTTATCCAGATGGCAGGTAACGCAGAAATCGGCATAAATTTCCTGACCTCGTTCCATACTTTTTTTTAATTCTGTGTCCTGAAACAGCAGCATAACCACTACGGAAACTGAACAGCAGTAGAGTAGTACCAAAGTTTTCATGGCTTATTATTTTTTAGGAACCAATTTGTAAATCCCCTTACCTTCGATAGCCACGTAAATGAGTCCGTCCGGACCTTCCCTTACATCTCGAACACGACCTACGGCGTCCATCAATTTTTCACGGGACAGGACTTTATTTCCGTCCATCACCAAACGCTCCAGGTATTGGAAGGAAAGTGAACCCACCAAAAGACTGCCCTTCCAATCATCATACTTATCAGAGGTTACAAAGGCCATTCCGCTAGGAGCGATAGAAGGTACCCAATAATGTATGGGTTGTTTCATGCCGTCCATTTCCGTTTTGTCGGTAATGGGCGTACCGCTGTAGTTGATGCCATAAGTAATCACTGGCCAACCGTAATTGGCTCCTTTTTCAATTATATTTATTTCATCCCCACCTTTAGGTCCGTGTTCGTGGTCCCATATTTTTCCAGTTTCCGGATTCTTCACCAATCCTTGGGGATTTCTATGTCCGTAGCTATAAATTGCAGTTTTAGCGCCGTCCGTTCCCACAAAAGGATTGTCTGTTGGAATACTGCCATCGTCCATTATTCGGTATATTTTACCACCATCGCGGGTAATATCCTGTGGATTTTCGTCCCGGTTACCCCGATCACCAACGGAGAAGTAAAGATAACCCTCGTTATCAAACGCAATTCTGGAACCAAAATGTTGGCCTTTTGTTGTATTTGGCCCCGCTTTGTACAGTACTTGGTTTTCAGTAAGGGCATTGTCCTTAAGTTTTGCACGCATAATGGTCGTATTTCCACCTTTTTCATCTCCATCTTCCGAGGCATAGGAAATATAAAGCCAGCCATTTTCGTCATAATTTGGATGTAGGACAATATCTAAAAGACCACCTTGACCACGGTCATAAACTTTGGGCACATTACCGATCATCGATTTTTCCCCATCCGCAAAATGAATTAATTCACCAGCTTTTTCAGTAATTAAAACACTGCCGTCAGGAAGGAAGGCAAAGCCCCATGGCGTCTGGAGCTCATCGATGAACAGCTCCGCTGTAAATGGGATATTGGTTGGTGTAATTACTTTATTTTCAGCATCTTGTGCGCAGGATAAATTAAGCGTTACAACGAATAAATAGAAGGGAAGCATACTTTTTTTCATAAGACAACGTTAGAAATATGTTATAAGGTATTTCAATAATTTTTTAAAGATAAACAGAATTTATAAGTATAAACAATTACACCAAAGAATCTTAAAGATCCCAAATCGATAAAGTTCTTGCCTAAACGCGACTTAACCTATGCACTCAAATAAACCGTGGTATACTTTGTATGCCTTGTTGCTGATAGCTCTATCCGCACTCGGTTCCTCCGCTATAGCAAATTCTAAAATCCGAGTGGTTTTTGAAGAGGCTAAAGTTGTAATTCAGGATGTGGTCAACAGCACCGATATTGTCTTAGGTATTTCAGAACCACAACGTACGGCAGCCGTCACTATCCAAAACAAATTTGATAAGGTGACCAATGCTAATACTGCGCTGGCCACTTCTATGTTCTCCACTATCATACAGGGTGCCGACGAGCAAGTGGGTTGTAGTGTACAAGGTTTTACGGTAGCGCGATTTAATCTCTGCGGGGATTTTGACAATCGCGCGATAAGTCTTTCCGGCGGACCATATAGTTCGGTTTCCTGGCAAATTCTTGGCGGGTCGTGTTCGCCCAATATCAACGATGACTGTCCAAATACAGGTTCTTGCTATACACAAGTCGGTACAGGGGCTACCTTTAGTTTGAATGCCAGCTCAATTCCTGCAACCACTGGAGCCGAATTTAGGGTGATTGCTGATGGTCAAACCTTTTATTTCAAAGTAAAGAAAAGTACCATAACCCAGAGTTTTGTAAAACAGGACAATATTTGTGGTGTACCAGGAAGGATACAGATAACAAGTCTTTCCAGTGCCTACGAGTTTAGTATAAATGGCGGGGTTTCATGGCAAGGCCCTATATTTCCTAACCTTGTGCCGGGAACATATAATGTGCGGGCACGACTTCAAAATACGCCAAATACCTGCGAGTACCCGTATGCACCCATAACCATAAGCCAATTGGATTTGGACATTGACGCCACGTTTACGGACGCTCAGTGCAGTGGAGACACAGGAAGTATTACCGTGACGGCTAATAATGTACCTGGTCCCTATAAATATACGCTGCTCAATGCTAGTGGTGTAGCCCAGGAATTTACCGCTTTTGTTTCAACCAATCCCTATACCTTTTCTGCAGTAGGTTTTGGAACGTATACCGTGCAAGTAGAGACACAACAGTGCACCGGAGATCCGTTGAACGGAATAAATCCCCCGCGACAGTCATTGGACACGTCCGGAAATCCTATAGTTATAGGTGCCGGGCTAAACGCTTTGGACGCTTCAACCGAAGTAAACAGTAGCTTTGGGTGTGCCACTATTAGCGATGTGGATATTATTCTAAATACCAACGGGGGCTCGGCACCTTATACTTTTACGGTAAATGGCGGTGCTGTCCAACCTTCTTTTGGAGATGCGGTGAGTAATTCCGGTACTACGGTATTTACGGTTTCAACAGCAGGAACTTATGATTTTGTAATTAGGGATAGTAATAATTGTATAATTACCGCCTCTTCCAATGTAGAGGAATTACTACCTCCAAATGTTACGGTTGCTGGTCTGAACGGCAATTGTAATAACGGTGGGGCACAACTAAACTTTACCGTGAGCGATGCGCGCGGGTATAACCTTTCCTATCGAGCAAATGCCGGTGACCCTTGGGTGACCACCCCTCAAATATCGGTTGCCGCGGGAAGTTATCCAGATATAGAGGTAAGGTACCAACAGGGAGGGTTTGAATGTGTATTGCCCTTGCCAACAATCGCTGTTACCAATGTAGGAGCTATCTCCGGCAGTGCTACTAAAATTTTGGATATAACTTGTGATGGCAGTGGTGGTACAAACGGCGGACGGATAGATTTCGTAGGTCCATTTTCTGGGGGATCCGGAAGCGGTTATGTCTTTAGTATCGATGGTGTTAATTTTACCGGAACCATATCCTATACAGGTTTGGCTGCCGGAAATTATACTCCTATCATTCGCGATGGTGGTGGTTGTCGTTTAGAATTGACGCCTATTTCTATTTTGGCTACAGATCCCCCATCGGATTTGGATTTCGCCCAAAGCAATATCAATTGTGCCTTGGGAACTTCGGATGTTCAACTGACACCTACAAGCAATGCGGCCATAATCAACTATTCCATTATCAGCCCAACCCCCTTTAACAATGGGGGAAGTGATACCTTCATAGGTTTGAGTACCTCAACATCCTATATTTTTAGGATAACCGATGCCAATAATTGCACGTATACAGAAGGTTTTAGTCCCGCTGTAGTAAGTTCTGTTAGGGCAAGGGTTAAATCGGGAGGTGATTTACGGGTCTGTAACGCAGCAACTGATGGTACCGGAACATTTATTATTGATGGTTTTGCGAATAATTATACCTACCAAATTAATGGCGGAGCCGTTGTTGGTCCCCAAAACGTTAGTGAAGTAGATTTACCTCTATCCGGTGCCGGAACCTATACCATAACCGTTACCGATGCGGATACAGGTTGTACCGCTGCCGCTGCATTTACGATACAGGAAGCCGCTGTTTTGGATAGTAGTGGTTCAAACGTTACCCCTATGAGCTGTGCCAATGGCAATGTGGGTAGGGTAAGGGCTAATACTACTGGGGGATGGGGAGGTAATAGATATACGTTGACACCTCCGTCTGGCCCTGCTGTTGGTCCAAGGACGGGCGCAACGTTTAACAACCTTACCCTTGCAGGTACCTATACATTATTGGTCGAAGATGCCGAAGGATGTACGGATACGTTCACTTTTGATTTGACCCCAGTCGCTGCTCCCGTACTTAGTTTGGATAATGCAGCCTCTGACTTTTGTTATGTGCCAGCTACCGGTGCTACCGCTGTTTTTGCCTCAACTGCAGGTACGGCCGCTTTGGGAACACACCAATATAGAATAAACGGAGGTTCCTTACAACCAAGCGGTACTTTCACCAATCTTACCCCAGGCGATTACACTATAGAGGTGGTAGATGGCAATACGTGTAGTGATGCTATAACTATAACCATACCGCAGCAGCTAAGGGTAAATACCAGTATAGTAAACGATATTCCTTGTGGCGGTGCTCTGGGACAAATTCAAGTACAGGTAACAGGAGGTTATGCTTCCGGAACCGGTACGTATGAGGTTAGTTCAAATAATGGAGCTACGTTTGGAGCCCCTATACTATATACCTCCGGTACATTTTTGTATGATACAGCTTTAGACGGAACCTATATCTTTAGAATTACGGATAACAACGTTACCAATGCCGGCTGTGCAGCAGTTTCAGCTCCGTTGATTTTAAATCCACCTATTAATATTGCCGCTGCCTCTGTAACGACAAGACCAGTAAGTTGCGGTGAAACTAGTAATGGAGTAGTCACCATTACTCCCGATGCTACCAGTGGCGTACCACCCTATGAAGTCAATTTTAATGGAACGGGTTGGAGCACCCAGACCGTTTATTCCAATTTACCTATTGGTACTTATCCATATTTGGTAAGGGATGCCAGGGGTTGTGAGACGGTACCTGATAATGCAATAATAGCGTTGGATACGACTATTCCGCCAGATGCCAGCGTTTCTGAGCAACCTGCTATATGCGACGGTAGCGGAACTTTAAGTGGCGGAATCATAATTAATGGCGTTACCGGTGGTGTCGCTAATTTCGATTTTAGGATTGAGGATAGCACAGGAACGGAAATTACAAGACAGGAGAACGTAGACCCTGCGTTATTTCCACTTACTATGTTGGATTTCGATTTAGTTCCTGGAGACTATACGGTTATTACTCTTGATTCCAATGGCTGTACGGATATTGATATTGTTACGATTACCTCAAACGAAGTGGTGATTACCCCAATACCGCCACCGCTCCCACCAACGTGTGACGATAGTGCTTTTACGTACGCCGTGAGTGTTAGTGGGGGATCTGGTTCGTACGAAATAAAATTGGCACAACAGCCTTCTTTTTATCCGCTAAACGATACGCCGGGGATTAATGACCATACCTTTAGTAATGTTTCTGATGGTATTCAATTTGGTATTGCGTATACGGTTCAGGTTAGGGATGTATTTACAGGATGTATCTACGAGCAAGAAATACCCCCTCTTGATGCTCCCTCCGCCTTGGATATTACGGCCAGTTCAACTCCCGGGGCCTGCGATTTAAACCGTAACGGGGAGATTACCTATGAGGTTACCGGATACACGATTGGTGATCAGCTTCGCATAGAACTTCTTAATAGTGATACGAACACAACAACGGTTCTATTTCCGTCCGTGACTACTGTTGCTATACCTTACACGGGTACCCATCCTGAACTACCGGGGGATTATCAGATAATTGTTGTCAATTTAACGGATACGTGTAGAGCGGCCGTAAGCGTTTCCATAGACCAAAACTTACCGGCGATCGATATCATTTCAGATGTGCCGGCCAACTGTAATGCTTTTGGACAAATTACGGTACAAGGACGTGCAGGTGCTGGCGGGCCTTATCTATTTGCATTTGTGAATAATGGTGCTCCCGAACCCGTATATCCTGCCGATTATGCTGCTGAAACTACTTTTGTAGCGGCAGCAGGCGATTATGATGTGTATGTAAGGGACGCCAGTGGGTGTACCTCATTTGATATTGCTACGGTTATACAATTGGATCCAGATTTACCCGTGCCTAGCTTTACGGTCGTAAACCAGTGCGATCCTACTTCAACGGCTTTTGATATTACGGTACGTATGCCCGGCACTGTAAATACACCGAGGTTTACCCTAGGTGGTAACGAACAACTGCCCACCTTGGTTTTAGGCAATTGGGAATATACCTATACCGTGAGCAGTCCGGGCGACTATACTGTAGATGTCGTGGATGCGAACGGCTGTACCAGTCAGGGAACGGCAACCGTGTACAACTTCCTTTCTGCTTTTGGCGATTTTTCCACAGAAGCAACCTGTAACAATGCGGATGGAGAAATAACTATAACCACTTTTGGCGGTAGCGGTACTTTTAGTTTTGTACTTACGGGTATTGATTATAATTCCGGAGCTGTAGGCCCAATTACCCAAATTAATAATGCCCTTTTTACTGGTTTGGAACCTGGTAATTATGAAGTATTGATTACGGATACAATTGTAAATGACGGTAGCGGATTCTGTGAATTTAATGTAGTTGATATCAATTTAAACCAGGCAGCTCAACCGGTGATAACAGCAGAGATAGCAACAGATATTACATGTCGTGATGAAAACGATGGTACAGTTGAGATAACGGTAGGGCCAGCGAATGCTTTGGTGCCATTTACCTCTGAGGACAATCCTATAACCTATATTCTAAACAATCTCACGACTTCGGCCGAACAGGACAGGAACAATACCGGGTCTTTTGCGAACCTTCCGGCAGGTGATTACCAGGTTCAAGTGCTAACGGGAAGGGGTTGTGAGGTACTGTCAGGCGTACATACCATAACCAATCCACTTGATTTTAGTATCACGGCATCGGCACCACCTTTTGCTTGTGAGCCAGGAGCCAACCGATTTAGTTCTACGATTATTACGGTTTCGGTTATTGACGCGGGTACAGTTGGATCAGGATATCAATATAGTATTATTGGTTTTTCCAATTACCAATCGGCCCCTACGTTTGAAATTGTAGATAACGGTACTCCACGAGATATTACGGTGTACGCTATTGACGGTAATGGCTGTCAAACCACTTTTAATGTGCCCACCATAAATCCGCCAACAGATGTAGTCCCCAGTATTATTGACATAGACACTTTAAATTGTAATGACGATGAGCGGGTTAGAATCCAAGTCGTTGGCACGGCCAACTTTACCGTAAATACGGTTTCTGCAATAGCCGTTCCCGCATATACCAATATGCCGGGCAATGATTTTGTGGACGTCTATTTACCGGCTTCGGGAGATTACTTATTTGAAATTACCGATAATAACGGAGGATGTACCTATCCTTTACCCATCCATACCGTAGTAGAACCTCAATTACCTACGGCGCTAATTACAGAAGCTAAACCGGTAAGTTGCTTTGGAACGAGTGACGGGGAACTCTTTATTGAAGTTTCCGATTATACGGGCGGCTATGATTATAGGGTTTATATGGCAGATGACATTGCCCGCGCTACATTGATTGCTAGTGGTAGTTTTGATACGAATAATTTCCCCGATATCAATGGCGATGCAGCGCGTGTAACAGGTTTGCCGGGAGGAAACCTTATCGTTGAGGTGGTTTCAACCAACGTACCTTTCTGTTCCAATGACAGTAATTTGGCCAACATCAGAACACCCAACGGGCCTTTACAAGTGTCGGCCAATCCCGTAGGTAATGTGGGTTGTGGAAATACGAACGGCGAAATTGATGCCATTGGACAAGGCGGATGGGACGCGTTCCCTTACGACTATAGATTGATGCAAAGCACCGATGGAGGTACAACCTATACGACAGAGATAGCACCATTTTCTAATGGAAACGTATTCACCGCACTAGCTTTCGGATTCTACCAAGTAGAGATCAGGGATGTGGAAGGCTGTATCGATACTTTTGATATAGAATTGGAAGAGGTACCACAAATAAGCGCAGGCATACGGCAGCCGCAAGGTTTGGATTGCCCGAATGGTAATAATGCCGTTTTGGAAGCCTTTGATCCTTCCACCGGAGATGCTATTACGGCCACTCCAGGAGCCATGGGCGGCTTTCCTGGTGCCGGATACAATTACAGATTGCTTTATTTGAACGGAAATGATAATACGGATATTAGTTCGACCAGTGGACTCCAGAATTCACCAACGTTTATTGGCACCAGTGGGGGCTTTATTAGTGCCGGTTGGTACGCCATAGAGGTTTCGTCCAGTTTTGGCTGTTTATTTATCACAGACCCCTATTTTGTGAATCCACCTCCGCCAATACAACCTTTATTGGTACAGACACGTGTGCCCGGTTGTGGTGGCGAAGGACAAATGCGTTTAAGTATAGGAAATCCAGACCCTTTGTTTACCTATCAGTATTTAAGAGTAGAAAACGGGGTGGCTATAGGTTCTTATATTAGTATGGTGGGAACTTCGATTTTAATTCCCGGCGTTCAGGGTATTACGTATCAGTTTGATGTTAGGAAAACAAGCGTGGCCAGTATCTGTCTTCCGGTACGGTCCAATGGTATTACTATGACCGATGCAACGGGTATCACCATTCTACCCAATCTTCCAGATGATATTTCCTGTGCCTCCGAATTGGATGGTAGAATAGAATCTTTTGTGAACGGCGGTGTGGGAGATGACCTGTTTTCCCTTTATATAGGAGATCCAGTAGATGCTTTTAATCCTAACCCTGGGGCAACTTTGTTCAGAGGGCCACAACCAGATGGAACTTTTGAGGCCCTGCCCGAAGGTGTTGCGTATTATATTGCGGTTACCAGTGGGGCCAGCTGTATGGATATTGCAGGTCCGTTTGTAATACAAAGGCCGGAACCCATTGTTTTTGATGCGAATCCTACGCCTGTGTCCTGTAATGGAGAAGATGATGGTACCATAACCGTTTCCGTGCTTTCGGGAGGAGTTGGCCTTACTCAGTTCGCCATAGCACCCAACTTCAACGAATTTTTCAGTGATCCGGCTACCCCGGGAAGCTATACTTTTGAAAACTTATCGGTGGGTACGTACGAGATTCTGATCCAGGATGAAAACGGATGTTTTGAAAAAGATATTATAACCGTTACCCAACCGGACACGTTGCAAGTGGTAAATATCCAAACCACCCCAGAGCTATGTATCGGGGCTAATGATGGTACGGCACAGTTCGATATTACTGGAGGAACACCTTTTAACGATCCTTTGGTAAGTCCAACGCCTTACTTTGAATATAAGGTTGAAATGATCGACCCCGTGGATGAAACCGGAACGGGAACTTTTGCCCCCTACACCGATCAGCTTATGGAGAATTTACAAGGAGGTGCATCCTACGCCATTTATGTGCAAGACGCAAATCTATGTACCACAACACAGTTGTTTACCGTAGGAATAGGAGTGGATCTTACCGCAGAGCCAGTTGTGGAATATGGTTGTGAGGGTATCTTTCCAAATAGCACGGTAAGCGTTCGCTTACAGGACAATAGTCTGATAAATGATGTTATGTTTGCTCTGGACCCTGTAGATGCCACAGATGCTATTAGCGCTATGGCGGGAGTGGACAATATTTGGGGCGATCTGCCCGCTGGTGATCACACCGTCTATATTTACCATCAAAATGGTTGTACCATATTTGTGGAATTTTCCATAGATGCCTATGATCCCTTAACATTGACGGCCATAAAAACCGGTCCCAATCAAATGGAAGTAATCGCGGAAGGCGGTTTTGGGGGATATGAGTACTTTTTTAACGGGGAATCTTACGGGGCGGAAAATATATTTACCACTAATGAAACCATGACCGTAAATGCCAGAGTGGTGGACGCAAACGGATGCGTCGTTGAGGTCGCCGTTCCATTCGAATTTACCGGTATGTTGGATATTCCCAATTTTTTCACCCCGGACGGCGACAATCTAAACGATATCTGGTCTGTTAAAAATAGGGAGTTTTACCCCAATATCGAGGTCAAGATATACGATCGTTACGGAAGGGTAGTGGCCAACCTTACGGCTGTTTCAGGGTGGGACGGTACTTATGACGGAAAAGAGCTGCCGACAGGAGATTATTGGTATGTAATTAATGCCAACGATAAAGAAAAACAACGCTATGTAGGGCATTTTACGCTATATAGATAGTATACTATTTAAAATTTCGAACTAAAAAGACCCTATTAGAGGGTCTTTTTAGTTTTTAGGTCTTCCAGTTTAAAAAGGGTCTCTATTTTTTGTAGTTTTCCGTTATGGTAAACAAGCTATATTTTTGCTTTTTGAATTTTAGGTATACTGGTAAAATCTTCAACACTTCTAAAATCTATTTTTTATTCTTGCTGGTTTTTGTACAAGGATGCTCCGCACAACAGGAAGCCGTACTGGTAGATGGCCAGATGCAGACCGTGGTCAAGGAAACTTTGAACTACTATTTATATTACCCCGAGGACTATGAGGCAACGCATCAAGAAAAATATCCCCTACTACTCTTTTTACATGGTGGAGGAGAATCGGGAGACAGTTTGGTACGGGTAAAACGAAACGGCCCGCCTAAATTGATCGCACAAGGTAAAAAATTTCCATTTTTGATTTTGGCGCCACAGAATCCGTATGAAAATAAATGGTGGAACACCAGGGCGGTAAAGCAGCTTTTGGATAGTATTGTTGCCAATAGCAACGTAGATCCAAATCGGATATATCTTACAGGGTTGAGCAGGGGAGGAGGTGCAGCTTGGGAATTGGCGGTACAGTATCCACAAACATTTGCCGCAATGGCCGTGGTATGCGGAATGGCTCCCGTACCCTACGCCTCATGGATAAACAAAGAAATGCCTATTTGGGTGTTTCACGGGGTAGAGGATAAATCCATTCCTATCTCAGAATCGGATACTATGGTGGCCAAGCTCAAAGAAATGGGCTATGATGTGAAGTTTACAAGATATCCCGGCGTAGGCCACGATTCTTGGATACAGGCCTATGAAACGGAGGAACTTTATGATTGGTTTTTGGAGCAGCGCAAAGGAGTGGAGTAATTTATTATCGATCGTGAAATCTTTGGTCAAGTTATTTTTAGTAAGAAAACCCATCGTGGGTCAACATAATAGATTAGCTTGTTTAATTAAAATCAAATAGTAGTGGAACATACCGATTATAAAATATAACGAAAGGAGCGTACATTAGGTACACTAATAATAACCAATACATTTTTCGTGCAAAAAAATTAATATGATCGGGTCTTAGGTATGGTGCTATTGGATTTTTGGTTCATGGGAATTTAGGAGCAGTTATCTTGGTAGGCATAGTAGAAATAGATTTGGTATGCTACCTCATGGGTTATAAAAGAATTGAACCACTACGAAAGGACAAAAACCAAATTAAACCATACTGACTTTAGCAAATCCAATGCGTAATAAGTTACTATTGTAAAACAAAAAAAAGCCATTTTAGTTTGATAAAAATAATAGGTTTAAAGCTACTCACGGTTTTAAAACATTCTCTTGGCTTATAAATAAGTCACAACAAATATTCTTTCTTTAAAATGTACTATATTATTCTCTTTTAGGAATTGCTTTAATCAAGAACAAAACTTTCTGGGTTCCATCTAAATCTAAATGCCATCGATTTCAGAAACATTTGATAATATAGGAAGTCAATTAGGCTAGTTGGACTAAAAGTTTTGATGTTGTTTGAATCGCAAAATAATTTTCACGCTAAAGTATGATTTTACTAATTTCAATAGCACGAATGCTTTGCCTAAAGAGAATTTTGTTAGGAACAATATTGCTCTTCGGGGTTTTCTGTAGCGCTCAGTTTACTTGTCCGGATATAACGCTCCCAGTTAATGGAGAAAGTGATGTAGCAGTGGATACTCGGGTCTCATGGGATGCAGTATCTGGCATCGATGGCTATTCGGTATCCTTGGGCACCAGTCCGGGTGGATCGGACATCTATAATAGTCGTTCTGCAGCTCTTGTGAATAGTTTAGTACCCATTGTAGGTTTACCGGATAATACAGAAGTTTTTGTGACCATTAGTTTGTTCTTGGACGACGGTACCTTTATAACGTGCCCTTCTGAAAGCTTTACCACCGTTGATGTTACTACAGCTCCCAACTGTACGCTTTTAAATAATCCATTGGCCAATAGTGAAGACGTGGGAATAGGCGAAAATATAACTTGGGATTATGCACCAACGGCAACAGGATACCGCTTGGCAATAGGCACATCCGAAACTGATTTTGACCTTTTGCCTGAAAGCGATGTCGGTAATGTTTTGAGATATAGTCTCCTCGAAAACTTACCGATTAACACCGAGATTTACGTTAAAATAACACCTTATAATGAAAACGGAGCTGCCTTGGACTGCAGTGTAGAACGATTCACAACAGGTGATACGAGTATTGATTGTGAATTCTTTCGTCCGGTAGGTACTATACCACAAACAATCGGATTATGTGGAGAACAGCCAGAGGTAACTTATACTAGTCGAGCCAGGGCAGATGGTTTTAGGTGGTTTAGGATAAACGATGACAATACTGAAGAATCAGTGTCAGAAACTAATGTTTTTTCCACTCAAGATGTAGGTTTGTATAGATATGAGGCCTACACAAATGTTTCGCTATTTGGTGAAACTACCGAATGTATAAGCGAACGTTTTTTCGAAGTGGTTCGCTCAGAAGCTGCAGTAGTCGAAAGTGTTGAAGCTGATATAACTATTTCAGGACTGGATTTAACGATCAATGTAATCGGGAACGGGGATTATGAATTTGCCCTAGATGACCAAACAGGACCCTACCAAGATAGTAATGTCTTTAGAAACGTTTCTGAAGGCGATCACCAAATTTTTGTTAGGGACAAGAATGGTTGCGGAACTATTAGTTACGAGGTTATCCAAACCCTAAGACAGGATGATTTTCCAAAATTCTTCACGCCAAATAACGATGGCATTAACGATTATTGGCAACTTTCACCATTAAATGATAACGTTCCAAGCCTAAAGGCACTTTATATTTTTGATCGCTATGGTAAGCTGCTATCGCAAATTAATCCAGAATCGAGCGGTTGGGACGGTACATACAATGGAAGGCCCATGCCTTCCTCCACCTATTGGTTCATGGCCGTTTCAATTTACGATAGAGCGATTCAAGGTTATTTTGCACTTAAAAGATAAGTTATAGTTGGTAGTTGAACTTTTACCATTGCTTTCCTGGCGTATCTTTTAATTTAAAAGTTACCTGCATTGGTCAATTTTAGTACATGGGCTATAATTTGGCTATTTCGGAGTGATGGTCGATCAATCCTTAAAAACCAGCAGCTTTTCTTTATTTTGGGTTATAAAATAGTAAGACCCTCCAGTAGCACATTTTACCGTAGAAATAGATTTTGCATCTTTGGGTGCCAAAAGACCACTCTTGCTATTGGGTATCGTTTCAAATGATCCTTTACCGTTTCCTTTTAAAAATAGACCGTTCAATGCGTCATATCTTCCGATAAACGTGTCATTGCCGAAATCGTTGCCAACCCCTAAGATGTCTAAATTTCCATCGCGATCTATATCCTTTACAAGAAGACTGTTTAAGGGAGCCAATTGAGCCTCAATCGGTAGCGGGTGCATCTTAAACGAGCCATTCCCTAAATTCTCCACATAGCTACTCCTATCGTAGTTACCTTTTAGTATTAAGGCATTCTCCAGTTGTTCGGCAGATAGCAAAGTACTTTCGGTAGCTTCGGCATACTCTCTGTAATAGTTAAACTTTGACCGGAATATGGTGCTTTGTTTATTCATATCGCCCCAAAAGTTGACCGGATACGATTTAAAGGTACCGTCCTTATCCTTAAAATAGGCAAAGGTAACAGCATCTATACTACCATTTTGGTCAAAATCTTTAGCCACTACGGTAACTGGCCTTTCTGCGGAAGGTTGAAACAAATTGTTCCTACCCAAATTGCCTACAACAAAATCAACATCACCATCATTGTCCATGTCCTCGGATACAACACTTTCCCACCAGCCCATAAAATTTTGGAGGCCTGTATTTTCGACTTTTTTGAAAGAAGCGTTTTCATTTTTGAAAATAGTTATGGGCATGAGCTCGCCAACTACGATCAAATCTTGTTGTCCATCTGCGTCATAATCGCTCCAAACCGCGTCGGTTACCATGGCTACAGTGCGCAAGGCGGGGGCTAAACTATCGGTAACATCTTTTAGTATACCGTTTTCGTTTATCAAGAGAAAGCTTTTTTCCGGAATCGGATACGCTCCCATAGGAGTTCGTCCACCAACGAATAGATCTACGTAGCCATCTTTATTAAAATCCATTGCTTTTACTACGGATCCACTGGCGTAGATTTCTGGTATTCTTTTGGCATCCTCTGTGAATTTTCCGTTGCCGTCATTAATGTAACAGCGGTCTCTGTAGTTTGCACTCCCTTTTTTAAATTGATTACTGCCAGAAACAAGATACATATCCAAATCCCCGTCATTGTCGATATCGAAAAGTGCTATACCCTCTTCCTCAAACTGCATTTCCTTTGGCTCCGTAAACAGCGGTTTTTGAGAAAAGCCACCATCCCTGTCTTGAAATAGGATAAGGGGAGAAAATTTTTCCGAACTTCCTATAATAATATCTTCGAAAGAATCTCCATTCAAGTCGCCCACTGCAAGACATGGGCCATTTTGAGTTAATTTATGAGGTAGGGTACGCTGTATGTCGAAATCTATAAAATCTAAGTCCTTGAGATCAATATCAAGGCCTAATTGTTCGGTGACATCAGCAAAGTACCTTTTGTCGGAAGGTTTAGAAACAGGATGAAATGAATTTAGGGTATCTCCTTTGATGCCATTTTTATAGCTTAGGGTAATTGTTTGATTTGCCTCTACATTTTTCAATTTTTGATAGCTTCCATCAGGCCATTGTACTTCTATATATGTAATGGTGTCACTGGTGCCCACCCCAAAGTGAGGATTAGGCTCAACGGAGGACATATAGCCACGGGTTAAATAGTGTTCGTAGTATTGGGTTTTATCCCCTCCATAATTAATTCTGATTTTGGTGCCGATACCCAAAGGATTCCCAATGGGACCTTGGAGTGCTAAACGCAAAAAATTATTCTTTTCACCTTCGTTTTCGCCATAGGTGTTCTCATAAACGAAAGCTTCATCGTTAATATTATTGACAATATAGTCCAAATCACCATCTTGGTCCAGATCGGCAAAAGCGGCACCGTTTGAAAATGACGGAATGCTAAGTCCCCAATTTTTAGTTTCTTCCTTAAAAGTCCAGTCTCCGTTATTGCGATACCCGTAGTTAGGGACTTTAACCTCTGGTATAGAATCTAAAATTTTAGCCGGGCTCAGGTATGCATTTACGGTAATGGCAAAATCGCCAAAATCCTTATCTGTGATATCGCGGGGGAAGCCATTGGTAATCAAAAGGTCGCGAAAGCCATCGTTGTCTACGTCCATAAATAGTGGCGCCCAGCTCCAATCCGTTTTTGATATGCCCGCCAAAAGCCCAATTTAATTAAAGTTACCCCCTGAATCATTACCCTTTTGTAGCATATTGCGCATGTACTGATATTGGTAATCATACCTTTCATTAAGGGTATATTCGACATAATTATTGTTTCCAATGTTGGTTTTCATGCGGTGATTGGTCTCCCCGAGCATGTCCAAGGTGAGGATATCCAAAAAACCGTCGTTGTCATAATCGGATATGTCAGAGCCCATAGAAAATTTACTCTGATGCTTGAGATAGGATTCAATACCATTGGTAAAAGTGCCATCTTTATTATTTATATACAATACATCATTGGTCAAATAATCGTTGCTGATATGAAGATCAGGCCAGCCGTCATAGTTTAAATCGGCTACGGCGATACCCAGCCCAAAACCTTCATAAACAATACCAGCGCTAATAGTAACGTCCTCGAAAGTACCATCTCCTCTGTTTCTGTATAACCGATCGTTGCTAATGGCGGAACCGTCGTTGATCATTGGACGATAATTCGTGGGTAACTCATGTACTTGTTCGTTATTTAAGACATAGAGGTCTAAAAGTCCATCTTTATCATAATCAAAAAAGGTGGCGTTCATACTATTTCTATTATCATCGATTTGATACGACTTAGCCATTTCCTTAAACGTGGGTATGCCATCTGGGTCCAGCCCTTGATTGACGAAAAGCATATTTCTTCTTTGCTGGTCGCCACTGGCCATGGCTACACAAATATATACATCTAACCAGCCGTCTAAATTAATATCGACAACGGCCGCCCCGGTACTCCATTTTTCCTTTGCCCCGATACCGGATATTTCTGAAACATCTTGAAATTTAAAATCTTTTTTGTTAAGGTATAATTTGTTCGGGACTTGATTACCGGTGAAAAGTATGTCATTGCGGTTATCATTATCAAAATCGGCAATGGCAACACCTCCACCATTAAATATATATTCTTCGGATAGAATGTTAAAGCTATCCGTTTCAACAATGCGATTAATAAATTCGATGTTGGTTGTTTTTGCTGGTTTTAAAACAAATAAAGTGGAATCCTTATTTTGGCATGAGCAGAAAAGCAGCATTAGCATACAGGAAATCAATAGGTTTTTTATCATTTTGCAGCGTACTTGTTGGATACTGAATAAAAAAAAGCAGTGATTATACAAAGATAATCACTGCTTATGGTATTAGAAATCTTCAAAGAAGATTTATTACTTATAATTAGTACGCTGGATCTTGCGTTAAAGTTGGTACACCGTCCTTTGTAGAACGATCTATCGCTTCTAAAGGTATAGGGAAATACTCATGCTTCCCCTGTACAAAGGTTTTACCTGCCATATAAACTCTCAACTGAGATTCACTTTGTATGTAGGCGTTTAGTGTCTCTGAAGCTATACCCCATCTTGTTAAATCGAAGAATCTATGACCTTCCATCGAAAACTCCAAACGGGTTTCAAAACGAACTGCTTTACGCGCAGTTACCGGATCTGTCCATGCTTCATTGTATTGAGAAATCTCGTAGTTTGCCGCGGGCTCACCTTCTACAATCGTAAAATCAGTTCGCGTTTCGCCCTGTACGGCTCTTGGAATAAAGCCAACAGGATTTGAGGCTCTTGCCCTAATAATGTTAACCAATTCACGCGCTCTTTCCAGATTACCCAATTCTACTTCTGCCTCTGCCAACCACAGGTATATCATACCTAAACGCATAATTCTATAGTTGTTGGCCGAAAGATTTTGCCATCCTCCTCCAGCAAAGAACTCTAGTTCCGCAACATGCTTCTTCGATACATAAGGACCAGCATAGTTGAGGTCACGGGCAAAATCATTTTGGGCGATTTGGAAACCTTTGTAAAGAATCCCTGGTCTACCTACAGAATGATCTAATCTTGGGTCTAAGGTACCGGTATAAACAGAGTTACCGTCAGCATCAACATCCGGTGAAATATTTGAATCGTTAAATGTATCCAATAATGGCAAACCACCTTCGGTTTTATAGGCATTGACCAAATTTTGACTAACTTGATAAAAACCACAGCAACCCCAAGGCGCAATGTAGGGATGTGCTAAGCCGATACCCCGATTGGATACATCCGCATTAGCTTGGCTAACTGCATATTGCACCTCAAAAATGGACTCCGAGTTGTTACGTGTACCTACTAAAAAGTTATCTTCAAAATTTGGAACTAGTGTAAAGCCACCGTTGTTTATGATGTCTTCCAAAATAGGCTTTGCCTCCTGCATTTTGGCGGTATTGGCAGCACCATTTTCATTAAAGCCTTGGTAGATTTTAGCTTTCGCCAAGAAAGCTTTGGCCGCCCAGCTGGTCGGCCTACCCACTTGAGTCTGAGTTGCTGGTAATACAGCCGCGGCCGCTTCGAAATCCGCTTCTATAAAAGGCCATATTTCGCGGTCATTAGGAACCAAGCTACTGGAAAGATCAGCTAAATCAAAGTTGGTTTCGTCTACATAGACTGGTCGTTCCCACATTTTCCGAGCCTCGAAGTGAAAAATACCTCGAAGAAAACGTGCTTCGGCAATAATCTGCGCGCGGCGCTCATCAGGAATATCTTCAACCTTGGCCAAAGTGTTAATGGCATCATTGGTAGTGGCTACACCTAAGTACAAACCTCTCCACTTGTCACGAATATGCAGATTAAAATTCTGGAAATCGTATTGTTCTATAAACGACTGCTCTGGCTGATCACCGGCATCGGTTCCCTTTAAGGCATCATCCGAAGGCAAGTTAAATACCCAGTTTTGGATTTCGTTCCTCCACGTTTGGCCCTGCAGACCCCCGCCTTGTAACATATTGTAGGATCCCAAAAGAATCCCTTCTACGCCGGACGCAGTGGCTACGTCACCTTCACCAAAAGCAGCCTGTGGCTCCTTGGTCGAGAAATCTTCGCTACACCCTGTTACTAGAACAAGGGAGGTCACGAGCATTAATAGTACTACTCTAATAGTTTTCATTTGCATTATTTTAAATTTCATATTCAATTTTTATTACTGTAAAGTGATATTCAGACCTAAGCTGATTGTTGCCGCTACGGGGTTAAAACCACCATCGTAACCTAAGGTAAGGTTTCTATTAACGTCACCGGTTCTTCTTAGGGAAATTTCTGGATTCAATCCCGAATATTTGGTAAAGGTAGCGACATTTTGCGCCTGTACGTAAATCTGTGCATTAGCTACACCAACATTCGATAAAATGTTTTCAGGAAAATTATAGGTCAACTGCACGTTTCGTATCCTAAAGAAGCTACCATCTTCAATTAAGTACGAAGAGGGTTGGCTACTGGTGGCATCATCAGCATCCATTATCGGAGATGTCGCATTAGGGTTAGCCGCGGTCCATTGTGCTACAGGCGCAGTAGGATTGGACGGTTGCCAAGCATCGTTCAAGGCTCTTGTTGATCTGTTACCCTGGAAGGTGTTGAAATCCGCAAAGTACCGTACGTAATTAAAAACATCGTTACCCTGCGATCCATTACCAAAAATGTTAAGCGTTAAATCTTTATAGTTAAAGTCCAAATTGATACCATAGGTAAAGTCCGGGTGCGGATTTCCTATGATTGTTCTATCGTCGGCAGAGATAATGCCGTCACCGTTGGTGTCTTGAAATCGAAACTTACCGGGCGCATTATAATCTCCAAAGGCAGGCCATGCATCGGCTTCGGCTTGGCTCTGAAAAAGACCCAGCGTTTGAAAACCAAAGTATGAGGAAATAGGAGATCCTGCTTCGGTAATAGTGATGGCAGGTATCCTTTCCGTACGACCGAATATCCGGTCTCCCTCTGAACTTAATTGATCAATATTGTTCGTATACGCAGAAAGGTTCCCGTTTACACTAAAGGTAAAATCATCTCCTATTTTTCCGTTATAGCCTAAAGCTATATCAAAGCCTTTTGAGGTTGCACCACCAACATTTACAGAAGGAGGGTTTGCTTGCCCTGCCGTAAAAGTAGGCTGTGCCGGCAGAAGCATATCGGTTACAACACGATCCCAAACATCAAGGGAAAAAGTGAATTGGTTATTAAACATGACCATATCAAGACCTATATTGTTGGAAGTAGTGGTTTCCCACCTGGCGTTAGGATTTCCAAATTGACCTGGTTGAAATCCGATGGTAGGCGAACTTGTGGAACCATCAATAGGGTAACCTCCCGTTACAATATCCGAACGGTAGGTCGTAAAAGCATTATAATTACCAATCTCTTGGTTACCTGTCTGACCCCAACCGTAGCGGAGTTTCATATCATCGATCCAATCTACACCGTCCATAAAGCTTTCATCTGAAATCCTCCATCCTACACTAAAAGCTGGGAAAATCGCACTTCGTGAAGCCGCTCTAAAACGGGAAGATGAGTCATTCCTTAACGTAACCTGTGCTAGGTACTTACCATCATAGTCGTAGTTTAATTTAGCAAATTGTGACCACAAGGTAAAATCGTTTAGAATAAAGCCGCTGTTCTGTGCTGTAGTGGCATCACCTAAATTTAAATAACTTATAATGTTATTGGTGTCAAAGGCAAAACGCTGTCTGCTAGCATTAAATCCCTCTGCGAATTGCTGTATGGATTCTACCCCGGCATAGGCCGTAACGTTGTGTACTTCGTTGAATGTTTTGTTCCAGGTTAACCCATTGGTCCAGGTCCAAGCGTAGGCATACTGTGAGCGTGCTTCGGAACTATTGATAAAGTTACCCTCTATATATTCAGGTTGTGGTCTACCTATATTTCTAACGCGTTGTACGGTAGCATCTACACCAAAACTTGTTCTAACCTCAAGATTATCTGCCAATTGATAGGCAGCATACACATTACCCAATAAACGTAAGTCGTATGTGCGGTCATCTTGGTTTCTGGACAATGCTGCTATAGGGCTAAAGTTATTCCCTAAATTCGCACCCCTACTGCCGGAAAAATTACCTGCTATGTCGCGTACGGGCAATAATGGATGGTGTTTATAAGAACCTGCTACAGGACCTTGCTCCTCATCAAGATTGTTTATCCCTTTTCTGTTTTCGAAAGACGCCGTAAAATTTTCCCCAATGGTCAACTTGTTGTTTATTGCTTTAAACTCGGTATTGGCTCTTAAAGAAACTCTGTTATACCCCACAAATTTTACAACATCTTCTTGGCTAAAATAACCCAATGAAAAAGCATAACGGGCACTTTCTGTAGCTCCTGAAGCAGAGATGTTATGTTGTTGGATTGGTGCTGTACGTGTAATTTCTTCCCACCAGTTGGTATCCGCAGAACGGGTTATCGCATAAATATTAGCTGGAGTAAGGGAGTATAGGCTTGGATCCGTTGCAGGATCTCCCTCAAACGTACCACTTGGGAACACGAAATCAGGAATCGTGATTTCCCCGTTTGGCCCATAACCATACTGCCCATGCGATGGAGTTCTACCTGCATATCGATCCGCTAAAAATAAATAGGTACCAAGGTCTTCTGCATTTAAGACATCTGGCGACGTTGTTGTGTTCTGTAAACCGTAAAATGTGTTATAGGTAATAACCGGTTTTCCCATCTTTCCTTTTTTAGTGGTAATGATAATTACACCATTAGCCGCCCTAGAACCGTAAATGGATGCCGCGGAAGCATCTTTTAGAACCTGTAATGACTCAATATCATTCGGGTTTATGTTTCCAGGATCTGTTGAAGGCACACCGTCTATAAGGTATAAAGGGTCGTTATTACCTACAGAACCAAAACCACGGATACGAACGGTAGCCGAACCACCTGCACGTGAATCGTTTACAATGTTGACACCGGCAGCCCTACCCTGTAATTGTTGGGCAAACGTGGTGGCTGGCACGGCCAACATCTGCTCCGTGTCTACTACGGCAACTGCACCGGTCAAATCCTTTTTGGCCTGTGTACCGTAACCTGTAACAACAACCTCGTCTAGTTTGCTGGCATCCTCTTCCAAGACTACGTCAATATTCGTTTGTCCGTTAACAGGAATACTTACAGATTTGAACCCGATGTAGCTAAACACCAATGTGGCATTGCTGTCAGCGGTAATGGTGTAATTGCCATCAAAGTCGGTTTGTGTTCCATTGGTTGTTCCTTTGACAAGTACGTTAGCTCCAGGCAATGGGCCTGTGGCGTCAGAGACGGTGCCAGTTATTGTTTGTGCTTGAATGGTGGCCAGGCATAACAAGGCTACTATAAAAGGCAATTTTTTTAAAAAAAGATTTCTCATGCGCTTAGTTTTAGTTTAGTTAAATAGTTTAGAAGTTTAAGTAAAATGCTGTGAGTATGTTAAGAATACCTAAATATTCTACGCGGTGAAGTTATGTTACTCAAGTTTCGCACCCAGTATTTATGGGTTCCCGAGAAGCAACATATAGCATGAAAACCAAGGGAAACCCTTGGTTTTATTGTATCTTTAGGTTACCAGACATAAAGTACGGAACAT
>Ga0075108_10000541_pt1 | contig 22292 bp, 21 predicted proteins | sample AntAceMetag02UK1_FD_69797 | JGI IMG/M metagenome (GOLD analysis project Ga0075108, IMG submission 69797) | Saline lake microbial communities from Ace Lake, Antarctica - Antarctic Ace Lake Metagenome 02UK1 | ecosystem: Environmental > Aquatic > Non-marine Saline and Alkaline > Saline | place...
ATTTGGCATGTTTTATTATTATTAAATATTTTATTAATAAAAGTCATTCTTTCTTCTTATATTTTCTTTTTACACCGATTAGTATTTTTATTACGTTCTTGACCTTTACCACACGGTTTCAATTGTCTAATATTATTACATCTTCCCGTTTCCTCCTTTACGTACTGTCCTGGATTGCATTCGTGCCCATTTTTATCAAGTAATACTATAACTTTATCTTTTGTGTCCACTTCATCCTGTAATAGTTTGTTTTCAAGTTTTAGTTCCACTATACGTTTTCCTTGCATTGTTTTGTTATTGTCATATAAATCTACCAATAATTGTTTTTCTTTCAAAGTATTCTGCAATTGTTCATTTTGGATTTCTTCGTTGATTATTCTTCGTTTATCAGTTTCAAGATTCTTAGAAATTTCCTTTTGTAATTGTCTGATAATAGATTCTAGATTCGGTACACGATTATCATCAACGGAAAATTTTTTAGGTAATATTCTCCCGTTGATGTCGAAAATACCTGGGTTGCAGATATACGTATTATCACGTGTTGCAGAATTTGGGGTTGATTTTATACCGGCTAAGTCTGCAAATTTTTTCATGATGTCGAAGACAGATGAGAAACCCTTGTAGTCATCGGCTGTTAAGCCTCTACCAGTATTATCATCAACAAGATTCGTTCCATGAACCCAAGTTTCTTTTAAGAGATCTTGCGGAATAAAGGTCTTTCTAATGCTATTTGTGAATTCATTTTTGTTCGGTGCACATATATCAAGTAGTCTCTGTTTGACTGTGTCACTTTGACTCTTGTAAATGTACCCCATTACTTTCATAGCATCCAGATTCGGAATATATTTGTTACATTGTGACGCCTCATTACATAACCATTCGTCTAGAAAAGGATTTTCTCCTAAACGTTTATTATAGGATCTGTCAAAATCAAATACTTTAACAACATACTTTGTCTTGAAGTTGAATGTTTCACCTCCGTAAACATAACTAACATCTTTTTCTTGACATGGTTCTATCCAAGCGTTATCTGTATGTAGATCATTATGTGTCAAACCAGATAGTGACATTGCATAAATGGCTGCCATAAGTTGAAATAGTAAACTCCATTTTTCGACTATGCCAAATAGTCTAGTATTTATATAACTAAACGGAACAGCCTTGTCAGATTGACTATTATTCCTGACAGCCTCGTTAACTAATATAGTGAAGGTAGTGTTTTCAACTATTTCATCATACTCGGCAAAATCAGTTGTATAGTTACTTGCATCTTTGTTGATCGATGGGCGTTGTTGTTCCATTTTAATCAACGACACAGCAGACCTAAAAAGTGCGTCCTTACTCTCTTCATCTCCTAGACTGGGTACAAGCATTTTACGGACATCTTCAAATGAACAGTTCTGACCTAATCCTAGAAACTTTATAAAATTAGGACATATATTACTCTCAATAAGTCCCTTAACAATATCTCTATATACTTTGGCTTCGTAATTTAGACCGCCAATGGTTACTAGATGTTCACTAATTTCATTTTCGAGTTGTCCTTTATCCGTATAGTTTTTTTCTAATATTTTATTTAGTTTGTATTTGACAGCGTCATGAGACAACCATATTTTAACGAAACCTTTTTTTATTGGTATATGATCATAGTTAACCCCGTCTTTGAATGTAACAATCCAAGTATCAGTGTTGGACGTGGAAGTACTTGGTAAACCATTGACTGATTCTATGCATTGTGACATTTTACATACATTACTATATTCATGTAGATTTGGACATAATTCTTTATTTTCCATGTTTTGTTATAATAAATATAATAATTTTTATTATATTTTGAAGTAACCAATTTCGAGTTATGTTTGTTGACCTTTCAGAGACTTTATAAGAGTTAGTAACTTGCTATTATGCCGATTTTCTCTTAAAGCAGTCGCTTGTAGTCGTTTGTTTTCAAGTTCTAATCCAACTATACGTTTCTCATTATCAAGATTACGCATATTTTCTTTTAAACCAATCTCTTGTAGTTTTTTGTTTTCAAGTTCTAATTCAACTATACGTTTCTCATTATCAAGAGTATTACTAACTTTTATTTTACCATCGTTGTCAAACATAGAAGGGTTACAAACGTATGTATTCTCTTTTGATGATGAATTTATACCGGCTAGTTTCGCACATTCTTTTAATATATGGAATGTAGATGAGAAATATGAATAGTATTTTTCTTCTAGTGCTTTACCGGTTTCTGGGTCAATAAGAAAATTTCCATGGTTCCAAACATATTTAAGGAGAGATTGGGGTGTAAGTTTTTTTTCAACTATGAGAGTTCTATCTACAGGCGCACATATTTTATTTAGTATGCTGGCATGATATCCATTTTTTGTTAATCTACTACATAGACTACCCATCACCTTTATAGCATCTAGATTAGGAATATACTTGTTACATTGTGAAATTTTCTCACATTCTCGTTCGAGAAGTCTATTATCCCCTAAACGTTCACTATAGGATCTGTCGAAATCAAATACTTTAACAACGTAACTTGTCTTGAAGTTGAATGTTTCATCTCCGTAAACATAACTCACATCTTTTTCTTCACACTGTTCTACATAAGCGTTGTTTAGATGTAGATCATTATGGTTCAACCTAGACAATGACATTGCATAAATGGCTGCTATAAGTTGAAATATTAAACCCCATGTCAGTTTATTAGGTTCGTTTAGGTTACTAAATAATTTATTAGTATCAATAAATGTTCCAAATTTTAAAGTCCCGTCCTTTATAGACTCGTTTACTAATAAAGTGTATGTAGTATTATTACTTATTTGACTGAACGGAAATTGTTCTTCGTTTTTAATCCTTACAATATTCCCGTCTTCCTTATAGTCAGTTAAATCACCCGTGATTTCTGCACGTTTTTGTATTTTAATCAAGGATATCGCAGTTTTGTGAAACGAAGTACGTCTTAGAGGTAAACCTACAAGCATGTCAATAACACTAGTAAATGAGCAGTTCTGACTCAATCCTAAAAACCTTATAAAATTAGGACATATATTACTATTGATAAGTTCCTTAACAATATCTCTATATACTTTGGCTTCGTAGTTTAGACTCTCAATACCAATTAAATGTCTATCAATTAGAGAATTTAGGAAATCCGGTTTCAAATTATCAAATAGATCGGTTTGTTTAAGTTTATCGATCGAACCACGTGATAACCACAATTTCACAAAACATTTTTTAATTGGTAGAACGTCATATTTAACACCGTCTTTAAAAGTAACAATCCAAGTATCCGTGTTTGAGGCAGAATTATTTAGCAAACACTTTACTGATTCTATGCATGGAGCCATATCACATATTTTACTTTTTTCATTTAAATTTGAACACGATTGAATATTTCCAGTTTCCATGTTTATTAATATAAAATATAAAATATAAATATTTTATATTAAGACTACTAGAATATGTTAAGATTCCATTTCTTACTCGTGCTCGTATTCGTTTTAGGTTCTTCATAGGTAACATTTTTAAATTTTGTCACATTTAGTGGATAATGGTTCCTAACGCTATTTCGCGACTCGGTTTAAAATCCAAGGACGTTTTCGCATATACCCTTGAGAGAGTAACCAAGGGTATTCCACTCTTTGTTTTGAAGTTTATCCTCAACTTTCTCGTTTGTGTGTATAAATCGGAGAGGATAAACTTCTCCAAACAAAAGTTTAGTTAGGATCATTGATCTCTTGATATGAAAAGTGGAAGTGCATATGGTCACTGTTGGGGTTGTTAGGTGAAATGTTGGTTTTAGATACATGTAATCAATGATTTTCTTCGAAAACGACAGGTTTTCAATTGTATTCTTAGATTTGTCCTCCACATATATAAACCTCTCGTGTAGTCCGAGTTCGATGGCTTCCTTCTTCATTAGTTCAGCCTCTGAACTAACAGAGCATGTACCGTATCCCCCGCTGAATAGAATCTTAGAAAGTATGAATTCTTCGTGAGTGTCTTCATTTATAAATGGATTTGGTAACCGACGAAATTCCTCAATCGATCGGGTTATACGTCTGGTGCGAATCTCTGGGTTGCTATTTCCTAGTACGATTATTATGTTCTGGTTCATTCTGTTTCCTTTTCTTCTCTAGAAAACATTCTAATTTCGATTTTATTTTTTTACATATGATATAATTCCTCCGACTTCATAGGCATACGCTGAATTTTCCGATCCTGCTTGTTTTATAACGTTCTCACCTTGGTTTTTCCACACCATTTGAGAACTTCTGTGAACATTTCTTTTCCGTTAATAACAAGAAGAGGTCCTACCGACATGTATTGATTGAGACTCCTAGTTCCAGTTCACTCGCACATAAGCTACAACCACTTTTATTATTTATGTGACTGTCTGGTTTTCCTATAGCACTTGAACCACAATTAGGTTCCTTACATCCACGTCTTTTACGTTTTGGTTTAATTTCTACGCATAGCACAATATTTTTTATAGAATCATCATTCATTTTATAAAAAAAAATATAATAATCTCTAGTAATTTTTATTTATATTTAACAACCGCGTAATCAAAATATGTTAAGATTCCATTTCTTACTCGTGCTCGTATTCGTACTCATTTTAGGTTCTTCATAGGTAACATTTTTAAATTTTATCACATTTAGTGGATAATGGTTCCTAACATATTCGTCCATATTCACTATTCCCATTGATAGATTACAACTACTACACACTGGACGTATATTTTCAACCGTAACGGAACCACCATTTGATTCAGATTTTACGTGACCAGCATGGAAATTGAATACATCAATTACTGACGTTCTACAACAAACACACAAAACACTATTCTTGCCCTTGCCGACATGTGTGTTCCATGCATCCTCTCTGATTTTCTTCGGTATTGATGCTTTTTTAGATACTGCCTTTTGTTTTCGTATTACAATACCTTTTTCCAACTGTATAATTGCTTTCACCCAGTCGTATCTGTATTCATCTGATACATGACTGAATAAACCAAGATACATACCTGTCTCTTTACATTTATTTACACTAGTTGTTTTTGAATCTGGGTATTGTTCGGGATTCCATTTACTCAATTTCAAATTATAATCTTCAACAATTCTCTGTAATTCACTTGACGTCGTAATTTCAAGGTATTCCGTCAGAACACCTAATGCTTCTTGGAAAAAATCAAAAAAAATGTGCGGTCTTCTAGCGCGTGAACTCTTCGACCAAATTGTAGGGTATCGTTCCTTAAAATATACTGCGGTTTTTTCAGGAATTTCTTTATCAATCGTATCTGGGAAATCCGGTAATGTTGTATTTTTATTTAAAATTTTATAATTTTCTTTTACTTCTTCTATTGAATTGACAACTACTATTTCAACAGCAACTTGAAAATTACAGACTTCACGACAGATCCGCTTGACTGCTTCATAACGATGTTGCCCGTCTATTATGTAATGTTCTCCAGTTTCTTTACAAAAATGGATATTTATTACACCTAAAAAATTACAGATTCCATTCTGTTTGAATATGTTAGATTGATATAGAACTATATCATTTACTTTTGATTCATCACATAGACGCTGTATGTGAGGAATCTGAGGATTGTATGCGACCAATTTGTCACTTCTTATACTACCTAAATATCGGTTATTTATTTGAATTGATTCATCTAAGTTATTGTGTAACATCATCTTGTATATACATATATTTTTATACCTTTAACTGTCCATAGATCAATATAAAATTGATTTTTTTTAAAAGTGTTTACAGGACTTGCTGTGAGACGTACATACTAGATCAAACAAGTGCTAAATGTATGTACCACAACTGTAAAAAAGATTGGTCTAAAAGTTTCTTGGTCGATAACTTTACAAACGTTTTCTTATCTAATACCTATAAAAAACATCTAGAAGATGTTTATTTTGAACGAGAGAAGGCATTGTTACCAATGACTCAGGAATTAGTTGTAAATCAAATTAGAAACGAACGAGTATCAGACTATAAAATATAAACCTTATATTTTATATTTAAAAACCAGAACTAACCTATATTTTTATAAAACTGATTATTTATATACTTTTGTAGAGCAAAAGTACAATGAGCATTAATAATGTCATTGGAATATTATCATCTCCCGTTTCCTCTCCCATTCCCTCCTCTCCCGTTTCCTCCTCTCCCGTTTCCTCCTCTCCCGTTTCCTCCACCGTTCCCTCCTCTCCCGTATTCGTAATGAAGTGCGAAATATGCGCTGAGAATATAAAAGTTTCTGGTAAACATGCCGGTGTAACATGTCTATCATGTCAACAATGTGTTTGCAGGACTTGCTGTGAGACGTACATACTAGATCAAACAAGTGCTAAATGTATGTACCCCAACTGTAAAAAAGATTGGTCGAAAAGTTTCTTGGTCGATAACTTTACAAACGTTTTCATATCTAATACCTATAAAAAACATCTAGAGGATGTTTATTTTGAACGAGAGAAGGCGTTGTTACCAATGACTCAGGAATTAGTTGTAAATCAAATTAGAAACGAACGAGTATCAGACGCTCGTAAATGGTTGATGAATGAGAAAAAGATAATTTTGTGGACATTCAACAATTCCCAAGATAATATTCGTAGACGTTCTAAAAGTAGGTGGGTTATAAATGGAAGGACTAATATACCAGTTACAGAACAACAATGGAAATTATGCAGTACTAATTCATCTTGGCATGATCTTTTATATAATACTGAGTTATCCGTTATCAAAAAAGAATACAGAAAACAATTAAAAATTCTAAAAGGCTTGTATAATTTCAGATACCGTGAAATTTTAGGCCTAGATGGAATTGCAACACCAGATAAAAAACAGATTATTGTGAGAAATTTTATCAGGGCTTGTCCATCAGATGATTGTAAAGGTTTTCTTAGTTCTGCTTGGAAGTGTGGATTATGTGAGAACCACGCATGTTCAAAATGCCATGTCATTATTGGAAAAAATAGAGATATCGAACATGAATGTGACCCGGATACTCTAGCGACTGCTACGTTAATAGCAACTGAATCCAAACCATGTCCTGGGTGTAAAATAAATATCACAAAAATTGATGGGTGTAACCAAATATGGTGTACTCAATGTAAGACTGCGTGGGATTGGAAAAGTGGTTGTATAGAAACTAACGTTCACAATCCGCATTATTACGAGTATATGAGAACGATTGCTCTGACAGAAGGTGCGATGGAACGTAATCCGTTGGAAATTAGGTGTGGACAAGAGATAGATAGAAATTTTTTAAATTCGTTAGCAACTAGGATGGAAGGACATGGTATATCGACGGACACAATTAGCGAAGTATTTCAAATATGTAGAAATATAAGACATACAATAGAGTACGATTTACGACGCTATGTTAATAATAACCCAGCAGTGCCAGATACAGTTCACCTTCGAATCCGGTATATGAGAGATCAAATAACTGAAGATAACTTTAAACGACTTGTCCAACAGGTTCATAAAAAACACGCAAAGGATAAGGATATCCAAGATATTTTACATATGTATACTCAGACTGCAACCGAAATAGTATATCGTTACCTGGATGAGTTAGACAAATGTGAAACACCCTCTGAATGCGTAATACTAGAAGAAATACACCCGTTAACCGAATACGCTAATAAATGTCTAGCGACAATTGGTCATTTGTACAAGACTACCAAGTATATGGTCACAATAACGAGCCAAAAGAGAATTGGGTTATACGTAACCCCTGTTGAAAAACGAACAAATGTAAAATAATCTACACACCCATGTCTTCTCTAGTAATTAATACAATCAATACAACCCAGATCGGCCCACCTGGTGTAAACGGAAGGGCAGAAAATATTGCAAGTAGTCTTGCCCAGACGGGCATTCTTTGCCAATTCGAAAATAAGAAAAATACAGAAGCAAACCATATAATGATAAGAAATATTAAAATATTTCTAAGTAAGGAAATCCCGTACGCATCAGGTTCAATATTATCAAATTCATACTCATCTGGTTCATACTTCTCAATCATCCTAGATCTTCTATTTATTCTTCCGTAAAGAGATGTGATAGAATAACTCATTTTAATATTAAATATTAAAATTATTTAAATAAAAAATTTAGATTTTTTTTTTCTTACTTCCTAACCTTGTTTTTCAGTCGCGTCTATAAGTCATCAAAATTTTCTATATTAATATCATCTTTACCAGCCTGTGTCCGTACCTGTGTCTGTGCCTGTGTCCGTACCCGTTTCTGTGTCTGTGTCCGTTTCTGTATCCGTTCCCGTCGCAGTGTCTGTTTTCGATTTTCTTCTATTTCGTATAGTTTCGTGTTCAATATATTGTTTAATTTATTTATTTCGCCTTTTTCTATTTGTAGTTGAGAATTTGAATTATTTAATTCGGTTTGGTCACTTACTAAATTGATATTTAATTGTTCTAATTTGATCTTGTGAGACACGTTTGTAGGTTTTATTTTCCCGTTTTCGTCAAACATATCTTCATGACATATGTAGGTATCTTCAATGGTAGCATTATTTGGTGACAAATTTATATCACCTAATAGCGCAATTTTTTGTAATATATGGAACACAGATGAGAAACCTTTATAGTCTTCGGTTGTTAGACCTATCTTAGTTCCTGGATTAACAAGATAATGTCCATTATCCCAAGTTTTTTGTAAGAGATCTCGCGAATTTGAATTTATGTCCGGTGCACATATATCAAGCAGTATCTCTTGACAGGTTGGACGTTTTTGGAAACCAATGTAGAGATCGCCCATTACTTTCATAGCATCTATATTGGGAATATACTTGTTACATTGAGAAGAACTAGAACAGTATGTGTCGAGTATGTCGTTATTCTTTAAACGTTTATTATAGGACCTGTCGAAATCAAACACTTTAACAACGTAACTTGTCTTGAAGTTGAATGTTTGACCTCCGTAAACATAACTCACATCTTTTTCTTGACATGGTTCTACCCAAGAGTTCATTAGATGTAGATCATTATGGTTCAACCCAGACAACGACATTGCATAAATGGCTGCCATAAGTTGAAACAGTAACTTCAATACGTCTGGTCGCGGTTGGTCATTTTCATCGAATAACAAACGAGCATGTTCAAACCATGGTTTAGTGTTATCTTTTATAGCCTCATTCAATAAAACAGTGAATGTAGAATTATCAATTATAGTTTTTAACGGTGCGAAGTCATTGTCATATAATTTTTTATAAGTATTATCAGTATTATTAACGTATTCTAATATTGAATCTATATCAGTTGTCGAAGGTCGTTTTACTTTTTTACCTTTACCTTCGAATCTAATTAAGAATAAAACATTTCTATAAAATGCTATATTATTATTGTAAGTGCCTAGGGTGCTTTCTAACATTCCACTAACATTAGAAAATGAGCAGTTTTGACCTAATCCTAAAAACCTTATAAAATTAGGACATATATTACTATCTACAAGATCTTTAATAATATCTCTATATACTTTCGCTTCGTAATTTAGACTGTCAATTTCTTCTAGATGTTTTTTGATTAAATTATTTTTTTCTGTTCCATTTTGACAGTTACGATCGAATACATTAGTTAATTTATATTCTACACATGTACGTGACAACCATAATTTAATAAAACCTTTTTCAATTCGTGAACTATCATATTTAACCCCGTTTTTAAAATTAACAACCCAAGCATCGGTGTTAGATGCGGAAGTACTTGGTAAACCATTGACTGATTCTATGCAGTTAGATATCTTACAGATGTCACTAAATTCAGTTAGATTAGAACAAAATGGATCTAATTGTTCTAGTCGTCTTATATATTGATTATTATTATTTTTTAACATGTGTTTTATTTATTAAAAATATTTTTAATAAATAAAAAAATTACGCCCCATTTTTATTACAAGATATAATAATTTTAAGTACCAATAAAATTGATTTTTTCCAACGATTTGCCACATAAATAGTCATCATGGAAGCGCTAACACCACTACCGAATATATCTTTCTCTTCAACAGAGATTCTCCTCGTGTTTAACGAGGAACCCAAACCGAATAATGTAGACAAAATGTCAAATAATAATTCAATATTAAAAGAGACAAATGTTTTCGAATCCGAACGAAACATGTCTCATACATTTGACGATATAGTTAAATGGCTTCACGTAAGATGCCCAGATCTATCAGCGGTCAATAATATGTTTAACAAGGAGGTTATAATAAAGGGATACGTCCAGAGTGGCAAGACATCTTTTATGTTATGCACCGCCTTAAAGTTTATGTTTGGACCTGCTTCGATGTCATCGATAATTGTATTAAGGAACGCCACAGGGGATTACAACCAGATAAGTCTAAGACTTAAGCAAATAAAACAAGAGATTACCGATCACCTACATTTAAGAGATGAGTCGATTCTAATGGATTTCAAGATACTAGATGGAAATGTCAATATAGACAAATTCAAAGCATCTATGAACAGGACAACCCCACAGATTTTTTTTATCATCGGTAACGAATCTAGATTGAAAAAGTTAAATAAGTTAATAAAGGGTATTCAAGATCCTAAATTCGCACTCTTTATTGATGAGGCTGATTCTAACGATACAGGAGATAATAAACGTAAAGGAGAGATTGAATATCTAAAGACTGTATCCGATTCTCTTTTTTATATTTCAGCCACTATCCTCGATATCGGAATGAGAAACGATGAAGAAGCCTCTCAAACAGTTGGGGATGTTTACATGTTAGGAGATGTTCCACATTACCTTGGTTTGGAAAAGTTAATACATCGTTCTCTACCTGAACCTGCCATACCATGCAGTAAGGTTTCTGATGATCCATTTTTACGAGACCCAAACTTAAATGAATTTATACAACAGTTCTCAACATTCGAACCGCATGATGTGAAGATGTTTGGGTTAAAACACCCACAACATTGTCTTATTAGTTGTGGTGCCGTGATTGCACCTCAAAGACTTATATTCAATGCGGTTGTTAATACCGATTGTGCAGTGATCCTATATAACGGAGATGGGATTGACTTGTATCATTCGTCTCTAATCGGAAAACACATAGTCATCCCACTTGACAACGGTAGAAGCGTTACAAGTCAAAAATGCACATGGCAAACAGGGGCTCATTCATTTAGCAAGTCAATTGGTATCGCTGAAATGATCCAGTTTTTGAAAGACAATGGCGGGGTTGAGAGGTTTCCTAGGATAATCACTATTTCTGGTAAACTCGCTGGACGCGGGATTAGTTTTGTAAGCGCTGACTATGGGAAGTACCTTAATTCGTTTTCATTCGGTATGCCGAAGATTATAGGATGGAGATTGACGAGTATGTATTACATTCCTTCTCCGAGTACGTCACAACCAAATCTCATGCAAGCAGTGGGACGGTGTTGTTGTGTTGTTCGAGATAACATCCCAACATATATATATGTAAACGAGGATGTTTTCATTGATCTAAGGAAGGCTTACTGGACACAGGAAGAATTGGTTATCCGAGCAAGGGCGGTACAGGATGGATTTGATATAGATATCACTGAGGCTATTAAACAGGTTCGTATGAATAAGTCAAAATTATCAAAACGAAGACTAACCGTAACCGGAGCAAAACGACTAGCAGATGAGAATATAGTAGAATCGTTTGAGGATGATGGTGGTTTTAGTATCGAAACGTATAACGATGTTAATACAATGGATGACGAATGGGAATATATACCCAGGTTGATAGCACCTGATAGAAGTAACATCACTATACCAATAGAGGAATTTAATAGACTAACAGGAAAAATGTTTGGAATATGGTCTAAAAATGAGACAAGTATCGCCCGATTTATGCAACAACTAGACCCAGATAAGATATACACTTCTAGAGAATTAAAGGAATCTTGTCTTCATAACTCGATCCGATTATGTGACATTGTTGCTGATGAATCGGGGAAGTCTAACAAATACGGAAGTATTATGGAAAAGAAGAGTGGCGGGTTTATGATGTATAAGGAATTAGTGGAATCTTATAAAAATTTTTTCTAAACAATTAAACTTAAAAATATTTTTAAATAAAAATATTTTTAATAAATAAAAATGTGGAATTTATTTCTAATGATTATTATAGTGTTACTATTATTGGTTGTATTCTATTTGGTTTATGTCAAACCACGATTGGACGCGTGTAAAACCGACGACATCTTGCAATCTGACGAATTTAATTTTAGAGAGGGGTATAAATGTATTTGTAACCCTGGTTACGAAGGTGATAACTGTGAAAAAAACATAGACGAATGTGTGAATAATGAATGTAAAAATGCAAGTGTTTGTATGGATGGTATCAACGGGTATACATGTGATTGTCCTCCTGGTTATGGCGGTAAATTTTGTGAAAATAACATAGACGAATGTGTGAATAATGAATGTAAAAATGCAAGTGTTTGTATGGATGGTATCAACGGGTATACATGTGATTGTCCTCCTGGTTACGAAGGCAACATGTGTCAAATCAAAACAAAAGAATGCGTCCCTAATATATGTAACAATGGTACATGTGAGGAAACCGATGGCCCACCACGTAGACCACCACTTAGACCACTTTTACCACCATCACTACTATTACCACCACGTATACCACCATCACTACTACGACCACCATCACTACCACCATCACTACGAATTGGACCTGGTCAATCTTAATAAAATCATTTTCAGTGGTTAATGTGAATTTTGTGAAATAAAAAAATTGTACATCAAATATTAAAATAAAATTTTAATATTATTTACTAATAAAAGTAATGTCAATTATAGTTCTGAGTATTATATCTCTTATAATTGTAACTTCATTTATATTTATTGTTCTGAATCGATCAAAAGAATGCGAACCTGGTTTCTCGGGTAAAAATTGCGAAAATAAGTCAGAAGGTGACGAAATAAAATGTGTCGATAATATATGTGGTAATAATGGTAGATGTGAGGAATTTAATTTTAGAGAGAACTATAAATGCACTTGCAACCCTGGTTTCACAGGTGATAACTGCCAAGACAAAATAAAAATAGACTATTGCGCACGTGCAGGTAACCCTTGTATGTTTGGGACCAGATGTGAGAATCTTGAAAATGATTATAAATGTCACTGTACACTTATTGGTTTCTCATCGGGTAAACACTGTGATCAAAATGTGATAGCACAAAACCCATTACCTCCAAGAATACAAAGACCTCCAAGACTACCTCCACGATTAACTGCTGCAGGGAAACATGCTACAAAAAGGAAATAAATAGATGTTTTTTTGGAGTGTCAATGAGTATATATATTTTATTACGAATAATAATAAAATAATAAATAATTTACCGTATGTAAGTATCATATAAATACTCACCGCAGTTAACTGTCATTTTTAATTTACCAAGTACGTGATAAAGACCATACGGAATTTTGTGTAAATAGATAAAGTTTTTAGGTAGGACCCATTCCTTCATAAGTACGGTGTTCTTACATCCTGCTCTGTCAACCCATTCGTCGCTAAAAACGAAATTATCTTCGATGAGTGGTTGGTATTGTAGGGTGAAAAACTCGTAGCAATATTCCCTTGATTCGACACTTGTTTCCGTTGTTATAACCCCAATCATCTCCATAGTTTCGTAAAACATTTCTTGGTTTTTTAAGTAAAGTGAACGGTGAATAGCCTTTATTTTTTGAATCATAATTAAATCAAATCTACCTAAACATCCGAAGTCTAAAATACATAATTTAGAACTGTCTTTCACTAGAAAGTTCCCGTAATGATTATCAGAATAATATAGACCGTGTTTGTAAATTGACTCGAATATAAATTTAAGAAGTAAATTACCGATTACATTCCTATCATCTTGATTAGAGTTTTTTATGAAATCGTTGAAACCTTGGAAACCTTCCATATATTCCATAACAATAGTATTACCACTTGTAAACTTATCTAATATAAATGGTATAACTATATTCTCATCGTCTTTATACAACTCTCTCATTTCTGTTTGATTTACAGCCTCTATATTGTAATCCAATTCTTCAAGCATTCGTTCCTTTATATCAATCATTGCGTTAGCGCTTGACTGATATCCAAGATATTTAATCAACATATCTAAAATTTGAAAATCACCTCTTGTTTGTTCGTCGACCCCCTCGTATTTCACCTTGATAATGATATCTTTTTCTTCATATATTCCTTTGTAAACTTGCCCTAGACTTCCGTTCTTATAAATTTCCGGTAGTATTGTAATATCAGAAAACTCAATAGATTTCGAAAGAACATCAAGTACGTAGTCGTTTGTTTGTTTGGAAGCGTATGGTTTGGATTCATCAAATACATCTGAATCTTTATTTTCAAGGGAAAGCGTTTGCGCAACTTTACCAAGAACACCACCATATTTTGAAAATACAGACGCCAATGTCTTTAAATTTCCAGATTTTGCCTCCAAATCATCACCCACATTCGTAGCCATTAGGTATTTTGTTACGATATCCATACATATATTACAAGCTCTTAACATATTTTATTTTACGTTAGATATTTTTAGATAAAAATCGTTTTAAAATTTAATTTCTATATACAAAATTATAATAATGACTACTTTAGACAAAAACCGTATATTTCCATACCATTGGTATGTTGACGACAAAGAAAAAGATGTGACTAGTATTCGTGTTTATGGAATAGATGAGAAGGGGCTCAACATATGTATGAGAATTGACGACTTCACTCCCTACGTATACTTGGAACTTCCCACGAATATAGATTGGACTTCAAAGTCCCAACTAGTAGGGAATAAAATTGACGAAATGATGAAAAACCAACGCCCCCTTAAAAAAGTTTTAGTAATGAAGAAGAAATTATATGGGGCTCATGTTGATTGTACCACTGGTCAGCGTAAACTATTCCCTTATTTGTTCTGTTCGTTCTCTAACTCTAATGATGCAAAGGCTCTTGGGTATCGCCTAAAGGCGTCTGTAAATGTTGTTGGTTGTGGCCCTATTAAAATAAAGATGCACGAATCTGACGCCAGTCCTATCCTACAACTCACATGTTGTCGGGGTATATCCACTGCTGGATGGATTAATTTCCATGGTAAGGAAGTAATTGGAGATGATAAGGTTACTATATGCGATCTAGAGTACAAAGTGAAGTGGAAGCATTTATTCAACCATGAAAGTAACGTTCTACCAAGACCTATGATAATGGGTTTTGATATAGAGGTTAATTCTCATAATCCTGGTAAGTTTCCGAACGCAAAAGAACCAGGTGATAAAGTATTTCAGATTTCTTGTGTTCTTGCTAGAGAAGGTGACCACCCAGACGAATACGTACCATACCTACTCACTCTTGGAGATCCTGACCCTTTAATTGGCGTGGAAATACGTACTTTCAAGACCGAGGAACGTTTAATTATAGGATTTAAGGATCTTATTAGAGAAACAAACCCGAATGTAATTGTTGGTTATAATATACTCGGTTTCGACATCCCATATTTGATAGACCGTTCAAAGGAGGTATGTGGTTGTTTTACAGAATTTAGCAAACAAGGATTTCATAAGTATAACACCTCAAACGAGAAGACTATAAAGTGGTCTAGTTCAGCGTTTAAAAATCAAGAGTTTCAGTTTCTAGACGCAGAAGGTAGACTTTATGTTGACCTCCTACCTCTTGTCAGGAATAACTACAAGATGAATAATTACAAACTTAAGACAGTAACAGAATATTTTATCGGAGAGACGAAGGATCCTCTTTCAGTTGCTGGTATTTTCAAGTGTTACAGGATAGGAACTTCCAAGGAGGAAGACGGAAGTTATAGTAATAAAGCGAGAAAGGCTATGGCTATTTGTGGTAAGTATTGTGTTCAAGATAGTGTGTTAGTAATTCGGTTAATGGACAAACTAAAGACATGGCATGGTTTGACTGAGATGGCTAAGACATGTCAAGTACCTATATTCTCTCTCTATACACAAGGTCAACAGATACGTGTATATTCTCAGGTATACAAATTTTGTATGAGTGAAAACATCGTAGTTGAGAAGGACGGATACCAAGTCGGTGAGGGAGAAAGATATGTAGGCGCCCATGTATTCCCACCAGTTCCTGGAAGATACGAGAAAGTAGTCCCTTTTGATTTTGCAAGTCTGTATCCTACAACCATCATTGCTTATAATATTGACTACCATACTCACGTTACGGATCCAGATATTCCAGATCATAAATGTAATATATTCGAATGGGGAGATCATGTTGGATGTCAACACGACCCGAAGGTAATTAGACGAGAAAAATTGACATTGCATATAGACGCAGAACAGGCGGTTATAAAGAAACTCAGAGATAGTCGTAACAAAGCAAAGGGAGTTTCTGAAAAAGAAGTGTTAGCAAACGAAATCGCTAAACGGGTTCTCGCATTGAAAACACACACAACTGAACGATCTGAAATAAATAAAACAAAACCAAAAATACCCATGTGTGCTCAACGTAAATATCGTTTTCTTAAAGAACCTAAAGGTGTAATCCCCACAGTTCTCCAAAATTTACTCGACGCCAGAAAACATACAAGAAAGGTCGATATGAAGGCTTGTTACACAGAAATAGACGCACTAAAGGCAGATGATGAGGTAGGTAATGCTGTAAAGATAAAGGAACTCAAAGGGGTTATCGATGTATTGGATAAGCGTCAATTGGCTTACAAAGTGTCTTGTAACAGTATGTATGGAGCGATGGGTGTACGTCGTGGATATTTACCTTTTATGCCTGGAGCAATGTGTACAACTTATATGGGGAGGGTAAATATCAAGAAAGTCGCGGATGTAATCCCCTCAAAATACGGCGGGGAATTGATTTATGGTGATAGTGACTCTAACTATATCCACTTCCCCCACCTTAAGACGGCTGCTGAAACGTGGGATCACGCGATACATGTTGCTGATGAATTGACAAAAATGTTTCCAGTACCCATCGTACTTGAGTTCGAAGAAGAGATTTATGATTTCTTTTTTATTCTGACGAAGAAGCGTTATATGTACCGTAAGTGTCTCCGAGATGGGGTCGTAGATGATAAAATCGGAAAGAAGGGAGTGTTGTTGGCTAGGCGAGATAATTCCAAGTTTATTCGTGACGTTTACGAGGGATGTATAAATCGAATTGCTGATAATGAGTCTAAAGCAAGTGTACTTGGGTATGTATTAGATGAGATTAATCTCATGTGTAGTAAATGTAAACCGATTACGGATTTTGTGGTTACCAAAGCGGTTGGAGATAACGGTGGGATGATTGTACAGGAGTTCATAAATGAAAAGGGAGAACGAAAGGCTAAACTCGGTAATTACACAGTTCCGTTATTGTCATCGTCGAGTAAATACCCAGAAGCATATCAGAATGAGTTGAACAAAAAAGGGGCTTCTAATGCTGAAGAGTTTTATATGAGTTGTCTACCGGCTCAGGTTCAACTAGCCGAACGCATGAGAAAAAGAGGTAGTAGAGTTGATAGCGGTACACGTTTGGAGTATGTAATCGCAGATCCAGATCATCACACATCAAAACAATATGAGAAAGTCGAAAGTGCTGATTATATGATTAAACACAAGGATGTCCTTGAAATAGATTACATGTATTATGTCAAAGCGTTAGCGAATCCTCTTGATCAAGTATTAACAGTGGCATTCAAGGATGTTACCGATTTCGTTTTAGAACAGTATAATTTTCGATATAAAGTGAGGGGTAAGATGTTAAATGAATTAAAAGATGTGTTTTCACCTAAGTTGGGGTTCTCGTAGTTTGTTAATTATTAATTTTCCATAAATTAAAAATTATATTTATAATAGAAGTCTATATTTACCATGCCAAGCCATTACACCGTTACTTACTAATCCTTTACGTCTCTCATCTTCGCTGTATACATCACCACTATTTAACACTTGATCGTAAGTATTGGCATTTCTATCTCTTAAAAGTACTAAATTTTTAGCGAGATTCTCATTTTCACGTGTGATAGTCACTCTTATGTTTTCGTCTATTACAACACCATTTTCATTCAAAGTATTTCCGTTGCTACTTGTTTGAAAGACTAGAATACTATCCTTTACGTAATCTATAGATAAATTTATAACTGGCTCACTTTCTGTCACTACGGCAAATGAAACATCGTCACCTATAATGTATTCACCCATTTCATTGCTCTTGACAAATCTTATTATTTTGAACAACTCCGTGCCATTTTTTAGGTCACCGGTGACTGTTATTTCAACTGGTTTTTTGTTGGTTTTAAGATCCTTTTTCCTCATCATTAGGAATACGATTATCGAAATTGAGATAAGTATTATTGAGACAGCAACAATAATTTTTACGTTATTTGTCATTTATTTAACAAAATATATAATTCTAAAATTATATTTGTCTTCGCAATTGATCGTAAGTATTGGCATTTCTATCTTCTTGTATTTATTACCAAATCACTTATCATAGGGTGAAAGTATTTAAAGGTGTCTAACTGGATGTCTATAACATTTTTAATTATTTTTATGATCCAAATTATCAAAATAATAATTATTATAGATATAACAATTTCGTAAGTTGTATTTTTCTTTTAGTTTCAATTTTTTCGTTTGTTGACATTTTAATTTAAACAAATATATTATTCTAAAATTATATGTGTCTCATTTTTTGTATTGGTATAATATAAAATGTCAACAATCGTTCCATCAAACTCAATGTTTTCAGGCGGAAAATTTGGATCGTTAACTAAAATACCTCTTATAAGTACAGCGGTCATTATTTCAGTTATATTACTGTCATTTAGTATATATAGCATCAATGCTATCGATAAATGTCTTCCTCGTCTAATAGATGAAAAAAATAACGAAGCAGTAGATAGTTTAAATTTAGATAAGAAGATTGTTTCTTTTGTAACCGGTCTTAATATAGGTATATTACTTATCAACTTAACACCTAACGGGTTAATTCGTCAACGTTCTCTCATTTTATTTGCTATACTAATGATAGTAGTAACGATACAATCTGTTTACTATTTTGGTCGGGCTCAAAAATCGGAAGAAATAAACAATTGTCCTAAGAAAGAAAATCAACAAAGTCCTATGGAAACACTTCAACCATTAATCGGTCTTACATGGGGATATTTAGGTGTTGGTATCGGTCTGTTATTCGGGATATTGTTTATCAACGGAATGGCTTCGTTTTCAGAACCAATCCAACTTCGCGTTCTATTAGGTATTGGATTGGTTCAATTAATTATAGTAAATTCATTTAGTTTACGTACATACAACAAGTGCACGGAAGCCACGTCTTTCAAACAAGAAGATGAAGATTTCTTAAACAAATTCAAGAAACTACAGATACCGTCAATTGTTATCGCAAGTTTGATACTTCTTGCTGTTTTAGTGTCATTCTATTTCGCTCCTATGTAATCAAATTTTATATTAAAATAATTTTACCGGTTATTAAACACACATCGTGTAGGGAGTAGATTCGCTTATATCTAGTATTGCGATAGAATTTTTCTTTCGGTCTATACGAATCTTTATACAGTAACAGGAAACTCCACCCAAAGTCATGAGTATTGATGCAAGGATTATCACGTCAGTCATTTTATAATATACATTATAAAATATTTTGATTGATGTTTGGGAAGAAAGAACTAATAATAGTTTTATATTTGTTTCGCTCTCATTTAAATGTATATCGCTTGTAGGTTCTCTTTCTTTCAACTTTTTCACAATCTCTTCTGTTTGGGCTGTTCTATTTTTTATTTGTTTGGAGTGACCGTCTTGTCCGATAAGAATTTTCAGGTCTGTCTTCAAATCTCGCTTGATTGTGGGAGCATTAAAATCAGTCCCATATAAGCTATGGTTCTTTTCATTATGTTTATAAGTGTGAATGTCCATGTCACTCAAATCTTCTATTTTAGAATAACCTTCAGGGGTCTTATTAGTATATGTTGCGGTATTTGCTCTTGCTAAATCGGTTCTTGATGGTCTTCGCTCATAAGGTTATATATACTATTCATTAGATATTTTAAGGCGAATATTATGTTTCAGGAATGCCGTCCATATAACTGGGTCAATATGGACAATGGAATTAATCATATCTTGTAAAGTTTCTGTATTCATTTTTCTTTCTTTATTGCTTTTTGTGTTGGTATATGACCTTATTATGGAGTCAATATTTCAGAATCAATTTTATTGTCTTTTTGTGTCATAAGGGTTTTGTATTTTGTGTCATTAGGTTTTTGCATTTTGTGTCATAAGGTTTTTGTGTTTTGTGTCATAAAAAAAAGTGTTGGTTTTCCGATAACCTATTTTTATGTTTTTTTTTAAAATTGATTTTGTTTTTTCATTTTTTTCATTATCTCATCTTCATTAAATACATCAGCTTCCTTTATTATTGTATCAAATGATATACCTTCTTTCGTCATCATTTTATAATATGCACAACAGGCTCTTATATAATAACTACACGCTATATCTATCGCCTCAGTCGGTATATTTTTAATAAATAATTCCTTATAATAATCATTTTGTAATTTCTCTATTAATTTAAGCACTCTAATACAAATATAAATTCTAAATGCGGATTCATATGACTCTTCCAATATGGCAAGTTGTATTACCGTATCTGGATATTTTTGCTTAAATATTTTTTGTTCTTCAATTACTATTTCCGCTATACTTTTTATTCCCACTGGGGTTGGAATATTTTCGTTAGTCAATCCTCTGTGTTGAGTCTGTTATTACTACCATATTATTATATCATTATATATAAAATGGTAGTTACTAACAAAAATATATTCAATAAGAAATATGGATTTGACAAAGACGAACCACATTCTGTAGCGGATATAAGCAAAATAACTGGATATACTTTAGCGGGGTTACAAATAATATATAACAAGGGTATAGGTGCTTACAACACAAATCCCTCAAGCGTAAGACCTAATATGACCAAAGAATCGTGGGCAATAAGTAGAGTTTATGCGAGTGTAAATCCAAAGACAAAGGCGTTCGCATTAGACAAAATACATTTGAAAGCCCGCAAAGGTTTTCATATGATGGGGAACGGAACTATCATGAAGGGTGATTCACACCCTAAGTGAAGTGATTTATACTGTGAGATGATAAAGTGTCAGCAAGTTTTGACAACCCAAAATGTATTATACGTCCAGTTACGGAGTGGTCTAACTTAGGTTTAAGAAAATCCAATACTTTTTTAGCAACACTTGGCTTCTTCTTACTATTATAAGATTTTACTTGTCCAATGAGAGAGGTCTTAGCATTCTCACTAACTCCATCACTCGAAATTCTATGATGTATAGATTTGTCTGCGATAACCTTATACGCAGGGTTACTTTTAGAAAGTCCCTTGCCTTGTAAGGGGCTTGTCCCCGCATTAAACGTAGTAAGTGATTTTACACCGTCACGAACAACTGCGGATTTGACAAGAGATTGCTGTGCGGAAAAACCGCCAAGACTATGCCCTGTTACGTGGATAGCTGTGTTAGGTTCTCTTTCTTTTAATTTTTTAACAATTTCTTCCGTTCTTGCGGTTCTGTTTTTAATTTGTTTAGTATGACTTGCTTGCCCAATCATAATTTTTAGGTCTGTCTTTAGGTCACGTTTTAGTGTAGGGGCATCAAAGTCTGTGCCTCGATGTGCCAGAATTACATGTGGTTTCTCATTATGTTTATAAGTATGTATATCCATATCACTCAAATCTTCTATTTTGTTATAACCTTCTGGAGTTTTATTTGTGTATGTGGCGGTATTTGCTCGTGCTAAATCTGTTCTCGAAGGGTCTTCACTCATCTTATATACTACTCATTAGATATTTTTAATCTGATATTATGCTTGAGAAATGCTGTCCATATAACAGGGTCGATACGTACACAAACATTCTCCGCATTTTTAGATTGGAATAATAAAGAATTAATACCGACTGGAATACACTTTTTAAATCCGCCTTTGTTCATACGTTTAGCGTATCGAATAAGATGTTTCAAATCCTCTATTTGTTCGTCATTCATATCTGGTAAAGGTGGTAATTCTACTATTACTAAAGGTTCTTCCATTTCTTATATATACTTTTTATAGATTAAAAAGTATAGCAAATAACGCCTAAATTTATTTTCATAATTTAAGTTATTTGTTGATAAAACACAGTAACTACAAAATTGTTCCTAAAAACATCACCTGATATAACAGCAGGATTTTTATCGTCCATATCAATAAATCCAAAAATA
>Ga0075108_10000551_pt1 | contig 22152 bp, 13 predicted proteins | sample AntAceMetag02UK1_FD_69797 | JGI IMG/M metagenome (GOLD analysis project Ga0075108, IMG submission 69797) | Saline lake microbial communities from Ace Lake, Antarctica - Antarctic Ace Lake Metagenome 02UK1 | ecosystem: Environmental > Aquatic > Non-marine Saline and Alkaline > Saline | place...
AATTAAAAAGTTTTCATCTGTACTGATTCTTAGACTTTCTCCAAGTCTACTTGTATTGTCGTCGTTGTTGGTCATTGTAAGAGAAGATTGTATTTGGAATGTATCTCCCGGAACATTGTCACGTCTGAAGAAAAGATGTATCATTCCTTGACCGCTAGCCGGAGCACTTACAGCCATAAACCTTCCGTCGTTTCTAGCAACTACACGATGGCCAAATTCTTGATCGTTTGCTTCTGTAGGGCTTTCAATTAATTTAAGTGTATAAGGATCATTTTTTTCATACACAGACCATTTTCCGCTTCCATTGTTGTCAGCAAAAACTCTATCTCCAATGTTGTTGTTTAGTGTATCCTTGTCTTTATATTCGTTGTAACTTAACAAACTGTTGACGTTATTCATTGAACTTACTCTCACTGACACAAACTTATAGACATTACCATATGAATCAAACGTTGATCCGTCTGCTAAAATTCCATTTGTTTGTATTATCGTTGTGCTGTCATAATCAAAAATTATTGTACGATGGTCTGGAATTGTTGCGATTTTATAAACACCGTTAAGGTCAGCAAATTGACTGTTACTAATCAAAACAAAATCATTTTTAGAAAATCCATGACTGTCTGAAAAAATTAATTCTAGTTGTGTCGCATTGTTTAATGGCTCAATGGAAACAATGTTTATTCCAGTATTTGAAATCCTTTGTACGTCCCAGTCTGTGTTTTCTTTCTTGGCTATCCATATCAAGTCATTGTCGTTAATAGCATTTACATCAAGATTTAATAGATCAGTTAGATTGAAAGCAGTATGCTGTACATCCTCTGCTCGAACATATCCTGCAGTTTTATAAGTCTGTACCGTGTCCCTGTCAAACCCTTCTAAGTCGTAATTGTATTTTAAAAATGTAGTAGAAGCAACATAATCAATTGGTTTTTGATATAAATTTTGTTGTTGGATTGCAACCGATCTAGCAAAGTCTTTTTGTCCTGCAGTATTGTCTAATAACTCAATAGATTGTTTGTTGAAGAAAAATTTATCATCATCCATTTCAAACTGTATAGATTTTTTATTATCAACATTGCCTATTTCACCTGCTTTAATCATCCATTCCGGATAGATATCTAGACTAATATTTTCTCCGTTGAATTGAGCTTTTAAAAGTCTGTTGATCGCATTAAGAGTTCCTTTTTCTCTAATAAAACCTTGATAGAATTTGTACTGTGTTACATCATTCACAAAAAGATTTTCTAGATAATTCCTGGATTGATATCCTATTAAATGTTGTGCTAATTTCTGCTGGCCTTCATCAAAGTTATTTGTTTCTAAATTATAAAAATCATTAAACTGAGATATCTTATAATCAAAATTTGGAATTAATTGAGCACGTGGTTTTTCGCTTTTTATCTGCCAGTTTGAATTTTCAAAACCGTCTCCGCTGTTGTGATTAAATTTAGCTACATAAAAATTATTTTGATATTCTACTGTATTCCCTACATAATAATCTTTATTGTTTTCCCATAAATTAACATTTGCTTCGTCAAAAATAAATCCTGGAGAATAATAATCACCGTTCCACTGGCCTGTTTTCCATCCAACAAGTTTAAGTCTTTGTTGTCTGAATCCTGTTGTTGGATCAAAAATTATGTCATTAAAAACTGTTTTGTTATCAAAGAGTATCATGTGCTCTTTTTGTACAGCATTCATTACAATGTTGAAGATACCTTGCTCTTTGCCTTTAGATACTATTTCAAAATTAGTTCCAACTCGTTTAGTGCTAATTTGTTTTGGAGAAATGTTACTTCCTTGAGAATCAAGTACTGTGTATTCACCTACAAGATTTGTTAATTTATTAATAACTGAATTTTTTGTAGTTAAACTAAAACCGGCGGCGCCGGCTGAAACAGTAATTGCTGAACCATTTGCCCAACCCTGTGTGGTCCAATACAAAAATTCTCTTGCCGACATTCTCCAGTCGTTTACTTCTTTAATTTCCGAACTCCATGTTTCAAAACTAAATCCTTCATTTTTCAGATAGGCTTCATACCCCAACAAGAAATTAACAACGTCTTGTTTTGATTTTAATATTGATCCGTATGTTAGTTGTTGTTGTTGTTTTCCAAATTCTGTGTAAAATAATGCTTCTGTGTTTCCAATTGTGAACTTTTTATTATTTCCATTTTTAATTACAGGAAAATATGTAAAATATGGGCTTAACTTATTGTAACCTATAACTTTGTAACCGCCTTCTAGTGTTGAACCGTCGTTGGTAACATCAGTGTTTAATTCAATAAGGACACCTGAATAGCTAAATTTATTAACCGGATTAGATGTTCTAAAAAGAATTTTAAAGTTTTCTTCTGGAATGAATTGCGATCCGCTTAACGATGCCGGAGATACACTATCTGTTAGAATTTTTAAATTATCTTTATCTGTAAATCCGCCTAATTTGTATGCTAACTGAACATTTAGGTTTTTCATTTTATTATAGAAAAATACAGCTGGATCTAAATTATTCTTTATTAGATAGTTTACAACAAAAGGTTGATAGCCAGTTGTTTGATGTCTTGTAACTGCACCTGTAACCAAATCCGTAGTTGTTTCGAGGTGATAATATATTGATGATAATCTTTGTCTAATTCCAGTATCTTTATCTACTAAATTATTCGCCGTGTTTACTGTAAGTTTTGAATTGTCCAAATATAGACTAAAAAATTTAGCCGGCTTGGTCAATGCCAACATTCTCATCACTGCAAATGGGTATTGGGCACTTCTTCTCCATGCCGTTTCGCCTGGACCTTGATCTCCAAATTTCCATTCTTTTCTAATATTTGATGAATCAAAAGATTGCAGAAGTTGTGTTCTAACAGGAGTTAACAAATTTCCATTTTCGTCTACCGGTAGATAATTTGTAAGACCTGTTCTGGTGTATCTTGCTTTTGTTGTTTGAGTGTGTTTGTCGTAACCTGCTTCTAGGTCTTGCCACATTACAATGTTACCTGCCGAGTAAGGAGCCGGACCGTAATTTGTTTCCCAAGTACTAGGTTTTTCCGAATACCCTAACATCTCCCATGGATGTGTGTGAGGTTTGTCAGTGTCGTAGAAGTAGTTGTATATGCCTCTCCAATGTCCTTGAAGAAACTTATTGTTTAAAGAACTTTTGCTTGTGGAGTAATTGTATGAAAATGCATCTCCGTCAACAAAATTTTGTTTTTGATACTGTACAGCATTTACTCCTGCCCAGTTGTAAAAATCTAATGCTAGTATTTCATTTGCTTCGTTGTTTGTATAATCTGTTTTAACATCGTCCTCAATAAAAGCGGAAGGTCTAACATCCTGCTCAGAAAGAAGTGTGCTGTCATACTCAACTTTTATATTGTTGTATATACGTTTTTCAAATTCTAAAAGTAAATTGTCTCTATAATCACCATAAGCAATAGTTCTTGAACCGTCGTGTCCTACAATCACATTGGTTGCAGTTCTGTAAGTGTTGTCTAACACCAGCTCAGGTTTAAATTTAGGATACATTCCCAACTTGGTAGGAGTAGGTGGAACAAAACTTCCAGTTGTATCATTGTAATCTTTGATAAGAACAACATCTCCCACAGCAATAGTAGACAATATTTTAATGCTATCGTCCGTTGTGTTAAAGGTGTAGTCGGTTCCTCTGATCAATTGATTATCGTTCAAATAAACATAAACGGCTCTATTTGATAATTTGCTTATGTTAAATTGACTGTCAATTGCGTACTCAACTTCTAACTCATCTTGCACCGTATATGTTCTTGTTGAACTATTTTCACCGTATCCAATCATGTCTTCATAAAAGAAAGGAAAATTATTATTTTTATTCTGTTGAAGACTTGAAATAATTTCATCCAATCTTTCTGCTATAGTGCCGTCATGGTCTGATCCTGTTTTATATTTGAGAACACTCTCTTTGAATTTCTGATAAGAATTACTACAATAGTCTAGTGCGGCAACAATATTACTTGGTGTATCTATCAAACTAAAGAAAGCATTTGTCAACGGCGCACTGTGTTGAAGTATTGTTCCGCCTTTTAATTTAACATTAGGTAGATCTCTTAAATTAGTATTTCCTGGAAACTCTTCTCCAATAATATCTATATTTTTTTCATGTATATCATGCAAGTGATTTAAGATTTGTCCATATGTTAATTCGCCAAAAATAGAATTTAAAGGATTCACTGACAAATTTTCGGGTACTTCGTAAAGTCCTTTGCCTGCAACTTTTTTAGTTTTACTATATGTTAATATTTTTACCTGATCGCCTACTTTTAATTCCTTATTAAATTTTACATATTTGTGAAGTGTTCCGTTTTCCAATGTGTAATCGGTAGTTAAATTTTTTCTATTATGATTTACATCAACACTCACTTCTAGGTCGGCAATGTCCTTACTGTTTTTGTAAACGTCAATAACAAAAAGTTTTTTTTCGTCGGCAATAACATTGTGTGTTTTAATTACACGTTGTTTGCTCTGTTCTATTCTTTCTATCCAAGCACTTTTGCTATTGTGTGTTGTTTGTCCTGTTGTATAATGTAAGTGTCCAGCACTGTACAACTTTTCTTTGAACGTATCTCCACTTTTGTATTCAAAAGAAGACGATAACAAATCCGATGCAAAAACAATATCTCCAACATTGTTAATGGTGTTATATTTTACTTTGATTCCTAGTACTGAATCAACCGTCGCCGAATCTGACGTTTGATATTCAAAAACTTTTGCTCCAGTAAAACTACTGGATGGGTATGTTATGGTATCTCCAAATGATACGTGTTCATTATCCCAAATGCCAAACAACGGCTGTTGATTTAATTTAGTTTTCTCTTGTCCTGTTTTCCACGTCTCTGTTGATGAATTATAATAAAAAGTTTTTCCCTGATTGTTTTTTCCTAATTCTACAAACACACTGTCACCGTCATCTGGTGAGCCGTCGCTCTCTAATGTTAAACTAATTACTTTTGTACTGTTAACTGTAACAAGATTAAGTTTATAAATTTTATTCTTATACTGTGTGTCTGTGTCGGCGGTAAAAAGAATACGCATTCCATTGGTCATTGTTATCCCGTCGATGATGTACCCGATGTTGTTTACAATAGTAGACCCAACATCTGTAGTAACCGAATCAACAACAGTAACACTTTTCTTGGCTACCACTCCATGGTCATATAATGCTAATCCAGAATCAAATTCTATTATCGGACGCTTTGCTCTAGCTGTTTCTAATAGAGCAACCGATGACGCATTAATAGTCGCCGTTGTTTCTACTACATCTTTGTGAAACCATCTGTTATATCGAGACCAAGCATTTCCGTCAATACTAGCTCGGTTGATTGTAATATAATCAGGATTGGTTGGTCTATAAAAAGCAATTGAGTATGGTCTCGAGTCGTATGCAGTTTCGTCGTACAATGTTGTACTTTCTTCGGCATATGCTTCCGGAGTTATTAAGTCTGCTGTGTTTGTGAGTGTTATTGATTCTCCAACTCCATCAATATAAAATTCTTTAAAAGCGTAATTAACTGTATCTGTTACATTTTGACCAAACTTAATTTTCATTCCGTTTGATAGGCTATAACCGTTGCTGAAAGTATAATTTTTACATCCTGTTATCTGTTGTGAAACATCTATGTTTGTGGCGTCTGTGATATTTTTAATTTTGATTATACCGTTCATCCCTGAATGCGAGCCACACTGATAATGTAGAGTATCCGGAGCATTATCCGGAATAGTAAAAGTTAATGTACCGTTTTTTACACCGTTGTTAGTAACACCAGTATTATAAAGTACACTTGTTGACCCGTCTACATCAATCCCTGTCTTATAGGGTTCCGTCATTAGATAGAAAGGATGTGTATCCGAATCCTTAACAAACTTGTATGTATTTCCTCTATACAAAGTTATTTGCGGATTGTCTGTTGTTCCGTATGTTGAAAATCTATAAGAACCTGATCCGTTGGTTGTAAGAGATATTTCGTATATTGCAGACGGTCCTATTGAGCTTACAAGAATTGGGTTTGGTCCTTCCGGTAACCAATAATATTCTCTATAGTTTATTAACTTGTCTAGGTCTACTGCTGAATTCCAGTTGTATACTTTTTCTTCGGTTAATCTACCATGGTTCTCAACGTTACCTCCTAGATACGATAGCTGGTTGACAAAGTCGTCGTATGTTGCAGTGAACTTAACTTTGTCTTCTGGATTTACACTGCTAGTATCATTGTCTATATAAGTGACTGTTGGTTCTAATTGATAGTTTGTTCTTGCTTCACTAGTGGCATCGATGTAATTGTCTGCCACTTTTCGTGTGTAAGAATATTTTCTTCCAATAAAACCGTCCAAACGTTCTAGGCTTCCTTTTTGTATTAAAGGATCTAGTGTTGACGACAGGAATCGTTGATTGTTATCTGTTCTGTAGTAGGCCGGTAAATGCCCGACCGTTCTTCGGTAGCTTCTTCCGTCTTTGTCTGTGACTACTTCTAAATTTCTTGTAGATTGATTATCATCTGCCATCTTTAGTAACCTGTACCACTACTTCCCGAACTCGAATTGCTTCCAGACCCGTATGTTGAAGTGGTAACCGAAGATACTGCCGATGATGATCTTGTGTTATTTGTTATTGACGTAGTTGATGTTACAACTGTGCCTGAAGCTTCTAACTGGTTTGCTCCTAAGGCATCAATTATTGAAACATCATCAACTGTGGCTCCACTGATGAAAATTTCGTCTGACGCAGAACTAATTTGGAATAAAGATCCAAACGATTGTCCCGATTGATTTGGCACAATAACTGCTGTCAATAGATCCGGCGCAACTTCACGATGTATGTAAGCGGCCAGTTCCGTGAAATAAAAAGTATCTCCAAAATCCCAGTTTTCTAAAGCAAAAAATCTGTTTATTGCCTGTATAACTTTTGTTTTAATAATTGCATTACTAACGTTTGTATCGGGATTTTTAACAACTTTAAAAGTTGCTTGTAATTCTTCAACGGAGTTTTTTCCAAATAAGATTTTGTATTTTACCGATCTGTATATGATTTGATCACTTAGACCTTTTACAGGATTTAATTTAGCATCATAGCTTATTCTTAACTGGTCACTAGTGCTAGGAGAAGGACGGGTGCCTCCTTCTACTAACCAGGTTCGGTAATTAGTGTCGTATGTTCTTTCTAACATATAGATATCAACTATATTGCTAACACTTGGATCTATTCTAGATCCTTGTCCTGCATGATGTTTATATTGAAAATCAATTGTGTTTCTACCAGATCTAACAATATAATTTGTTGTTGTTGTTAAAGTTTGTGTTGTAGAACTATATTTCTTGATGACATCTTCAGCAGGATCACTAAAATAAAACAACTGGCCGTCGGTGTATGTGCCCGGCACAATAATATCTATTTCGTTTGCTGTTACAACAAAGTTAGATGCGTCATACGGCTTAAATCTTTCAATGTTGTTATAAGAAATATATTTTTCAAAAAATACATATTTTGTAGTTGGTGAAACAGTTGGCTCAACAATGATATCAAATATTTCTGGATTGTCTACTACCCCGTCATCGTCTGAATCAAAAAATCCTACTTCGACTTTTCTATTATCTTGATAACCATCTGCTTCTTGAATTGTGTTGGTCACTTGCCAATATATTGGATACCCTACAGCAGTTGACGATGATAAAATTAAATTATTTTTTAAAACTTTTACATAATCTTTTACTAATTGTCCTGTTCTGTAATCATAAATTCTTTCTTCGATATCATAATGAAATTTATTTTGTCCTTCCGATTCAAAAAGATATTTTAATCCTCTGTAAGTAACTGTGTATGTATTTCCATCGTTTGTAAATTTAAACCACCAACTAGCATCTAAACTAGTTTCTGTGTTGTCTCCTTCGTTTGTTAAACTGAAATCGTTTATTGTGTTCAGGTTTGAAGATGTAATAAATTTCCATTCAGTGTTCTCTGAATCAAATCTTAATGCAAATGTTTCGTATGCTTCAATTTTGTTTTGTATATCAGTTTTAAGTTCAGCCGTAAATGTTGTTAAAAACGGAGGTATCACAGCATTTACTATAGAGTTTGCTGGAACAATATTTGCTAATGTAAGCGGACCTACTCCTGATTCTAAATTACCTAAACCGCCATTAGCACCGTCGCCAACAACACCAGTTGTTTTTGCCCAAAGTCTATCTTGTGCATTATTTGTTCCCCCGGTGACTAGTCTTCCGTTTAAGAATTCTCTCGTATCCGGTGATGTAAATTTTATAAGAGATCCTGCTTTTACATATTGTAAATTATTTGTACTGTATTCACCAACTACCATAGGACCGCTGGCATTGAAATAACCTGTGTTTGTGTTTGTTCCAGTTGTAGTACTGACCCAAGTAGCACCCAGAGGTGTAATATCTTTTGTTGTGTATTTTAGATAATAAAATTGTCTCGAATATGCGTTTTTTAATTTTGCTTCTACCAATGTATTAAGTGTATTTAAAATGTCAGTTTTATTTGAAAATGTAAAAGTAAATGTTGGCGATGTTTCTTCTCTATAAAGTATGCCATCATCGGCAATAGTTGACACTTGAGAATATGCTCCAGTTGGATCAATTATATCCTTAGCCCTTGATATACCCGACGCTGTTCTGTTGACTGATTTTATTTTAACAATTTCTTGAGAAGCACTTAAAGGTACTATATTATAATCTTCTGCAGTTATCATTCTATTTTGTGAATAATATGTCTGCGGAGCATTTTCTCTTATCGAGTCGTTACTTTCTGTTGCTGAAGAATTGTAAACTGATTGTTTTAAACTTACTGTAATACTAGCAACCTGGCTTGCACCATTTCTATCTAGATACGGTAAATCAAATTGTACATTTTGTATGTCTGTTGATTTGATAGTATATTTTTCGTTATCACTTATTCTGTGGTATGCTCTAAACGACCCCGACGGAAGGTTAGCAAAATTTCCATCACCAAATACAAGATCAACCGAATCGTTGTTTTTTGTGATCACGTTGTAAACATCTCGTTCACCGGTAGACAAACTATTATAGATTGTATTATTTCCTGCTACACTAGGAACCTTTGTCCATAACTTTGAAACTTGATTTAGATTGTCAAGGCTGTAAAGCCATACATCGGTATCGTTAATGTTATTAACATTAATATTTTGTACGAAATTGGTTGTTGCTTGATCGATTGAAAATTCGGTATTTGTTAATGATCCTTGTTTAAACAGAACAAAAAATCCTGTGTTGTTTGACGAATCACCTGCACCGTCTGTTCTGTATAGGTAACTAAATCCGTCTCCGGGTACTGGTTGCTTTTCGTATATAGATTCGCTTGACGAAACTGTTGACGGAAGAATTTCAAAATTTCTTGTTACACCGTTAACTGGTTTTACAAATTTGTAAATTGGCAGGTCAACATTAATACTGTTTGATGTATAAACTTCTGTTGTTATTCCTCCAACTGATGTTGATTCTAAAGGTTTTCCAAATTTTTGTTCAGTAAAGTTTAATGAGTTTAGTATTGATATAAATTGTTCTCTATAATTTCCGTTTGTTGGATCATTCCATACTATTGATGTATTTGCTAGATTGTTTCCAGTTGGATCAATCACTGCTTCTGTTGTTGAAATAGAATCTATCTTTAATAAACCGGTAGCACACTGATTTCGTTTGGCATTATAATTAATTAATCTTGCTAATCTTAATATAGAATTTCTTCTTTCGGCAGTTTCTAAAAAGTTTTCTCTAGCATTTAGATCTACTCTGAAAGATAATGACTGAGATATGTAAGCTATCAAATCTATTAATGCCACATATTCAGAACTCTCTACAAAATCATTGAAATCATCTGGATAGTTTTCTTTGATGTACGACACCATTGTACGTCTGATGGTTTCAAAATCGTAACTTTTGAAATCAGCTTTTTGAAAAGATCTATAGATCTTTCTCCAATCTTCCGCAACTAATAATCTGTTTTGTCTGTCTGTGGTAGCCATTGTATAATACAATGGTATTTATGTGCTAGGAAATATGCGTACTTTAAGTTAGACGTATGGTACTGTTCTGATCAAAATCTAACTGCAATTTTTCGGTAATATTATATGGTAGATAACTGATTGTTGCTTGTATAGAGATTCCGTGATCTTCCTCTGATACTATAATCTCGTCTGTATTGACACGAGGATCAGCATTAAGATTACGTGTAATATCGTCAGCAATAGCCTGTCTTAAATCTTCAGTCAACGGTTCAAATAGTACATCGTATATTATAGTGCCAAACTCTGGATTTTCTACCCGTTCTCCTTTTCGTATTGACAATCTATTGAGAAGATTTTGTTTGACTAATTCAAAGTCATACAGTTTATAATTGGTCTGATCTGCCTGACTGCTGAAACCTTTAAAGGTTTTTTCCTTTGTTATCAATGTCTTTCCTGTATCTTGTGCCATGTCTATTAAAATCTGCTAAAAAAACTTCCTATACTAGAACCAACTGAGGCAATGGTAGAGGATATTCTGCTTCCAACATTACTTACCAAGGATTTGACATTGGTCATTGCTGTCACATGTCCGCCCATAATGTTCTTGTAATTATTTTGTACAAATTTTGCTGACTTGCCAATTACTTCATTTTGTGATAGTCCGGTTATTGAGCTGGCTACGTCAACACCTTTCATTCCATACTGTATACCTGTTTTTGCGATGTTGTTAATTTTGCCTGCGCCTGCAATTTGGTCTACAAAATTAACAGCTGAACTAGTAATACCGGCATTATCCTGAAATATGCCGGCAACTGTTGAGGAACTGGTTGTAGCTGATGATAAACTATTAATAACCTTGCTAGCGGAAGTGCTGACCTTTTGTGAAAGATTTCCGGATGTGAACAATGTACCTGATTGATTAATGAACACCTGATCCTTTAATGTTTGTGAAACGTTTCCATTAATTGAACTTATTGTCTGGCTAATGGCATCATTAACTCCTGCTGTTATTGGGGTCAATGATTCATTTTTGATAGAATATAATGTATTATAATTTTTAGTAAATTTATCTGCCTCTTGTTGAATTTTGGTTATTGCTCCTACAGTATTATTTGTTTTTTTGGCTAATCCTTTAGCTTCTAAATGTGCTTGAAGATCTGCCTGGAACTGTCCTATTTTTATAGTTGGGTTACTACTATTTCTGTTTCGTTGGGAAATAAATTGGGAAGTACCCGGAATCTTGTCATTAAGGCTGGGTCCAGTGGTTCCAGCAAAAGAAATAATTTTATCGTAATGATAAGGAAAAGGCTCGTGGGTAGGAACTCTCATACCCGACATAGAAACATTTCCTTCTACCGTCACTTCCAACGGACCTGCTTGATATTTTTCCATTGGATTTACATCGGGAATAAAAACGTGTCTTGTACCTGTTCCAAAAGGATTTGTGTCAGTTGCATTTGTTCTTTCAAGGTCACTAAAAATACTAGAGTTTGTTCCTATACTATTAAAATGGACTTGAGCACCTGTTAAGTGATGTTGTCCGCCTGCCATGTGAATCTGTTGTTGACCGGCATAAGTTAAAATGGAACCATTTGGTGCTTTTTCTGTTATACTACCTGTTGTGGCCTGTAATTGAATATCTGTATCTGAAAACTGTTGTATTGCTCCACCATCTATAACTGTTTTATTAAGAGAACGCATCTTAATTTGATTCCTAGCAAACATATTAATATCGGAATCACTGTGCAAGTTAAGATCTCCACCTGCTCTAATGTTTATTGAATTTCCTGAATAGATATCAATCGCTCCGTTGGCTGAAAACTCCATCCAGACATTTCCAGATCCGTTGGCTAGATAAACTACTCCTGATGAATCATTGAGTAAAAGTTGATGTCCCGACGAACTCCGTAATCTTATAAGTTGGTTTTCTCCATTACTGTCACCGTCGTCCATAACAAAACTGTGTCCAGTGAGTCTATCAACAATTTCTTGTTTAACACTATCTACCCCTCCAATTTTTCTTTTTCTTCCACGTGGGTCTTTTCTGCCGGGTGTGCTTATTCCGTAAACTTGGCTAGGAGATTCTCTCCTGGCACTTGATGTTGTTGTTCCTCTAACTGTGTCTTGTATAAGTCCTTCTTGTCTTAGTGTTTCAGCAAAAGGGTGTATTGGTTGTTTCACTGACCCAGGTGCGTCTGCTAATAATCTAGTATTAATTTCTCCTGCCGGTACTTTGTCTGTTCCGTACATTTCTTCTTTGGACTGTTGAAAATCTCCGAGAGCTTCCACTTGTGTGTTTGTAGATGCCGCTATACCCGGTGTCATAAAATTGTTGTTGGGCTCTGGAATACATCCTATCCAATAAGCCTGTGAAGCATCTCCTTCGACAAATAATATCATTACTCGTGTACCTGTGTCGGGTGGTACCATCCACATTCCGTACGAATGCCTTGATTGGCTATATGATCCAGGACTGTCTGAATTATTATAACTGCTCTCTATGTGTTCTGCTCCTTTTGTACCATAGAACGGAGTCATGTAACGACACAAAACCTCATGAGATTGATAGTCTTTGGTTGTTCCTACTGATGCTTCTATTATAACTGCTATACGTCCCAGTCTTTCCGGGTCTCTATTATTAGTGACAAGTCCCACATACGGTCCAGAATTTTTTTCCACCATCTTCTGTAGGTGAAGGCTGGGTTTTATTGTTGAAAAATCGCTAAACTGTGTAGACATAAAATTACTTACTAAAAAACCTTTTTATTTTTTGTGATATTGAGTTAAACACTTCACGTATGCTTGGTCCTTCCGGCATCTCACTATCAAGTACTATATTTTTCCATTTATCAACATACTCATCTTTACTAATTGCAATATTACCACTATTAGTTTTTGTGAATTCATCTGGCACAGGATTTTTCATTTTAATTCCTTGGTTTTTAAATCTAACCATGTGTAGTACTTGTTTAAACTGTCCTTGATCAAAATTATTTTCAATCTTAAAAACTCTGTATAATCCACTAAAGGGTATTCTGTCTCCTTTGTTCAACATATATGTTCCTGATTCTAAATCAATATCTACCGGAAACCTAAAATCTAAACTTACATATGGTTCGGCCATATTTAAATTATAACTCATAAATGTATCATCATATGCGTTGTAAGAATTATCCCTTATACTTCTATTTTTGTTATCCCATACACCAGGTCCTTGTATATCTGTAAACTCCGGTGTTAACAACGGAGCAAATTGATTATTACTTAGATAAGCAGGATCTCCCATCACTGTCATTTCTAATTTAACCATATCTCCCTCTGGGTTACTGAATGCATCTTGGAACTGTACAAGACTTTCGTTTACACCTGTAACACCTGTTGTCGATGTCTTTCCCCCTCCGGGATAGGCAGTGTGTGGAAGATCCGGTTCAACGCTCTCTGTATCGTTGGATAAATTTCCTGTTGTTCCTCTAGCGGCATTGGTAACTGTAGAATATTGTTGCGGAGATAATGCTTTATATCTTGGACTATAGTACGCAACATTATATCTTATGTTTAGATCTAAGATTTCTGTATTTTCACCAGTGAACACATATTGATATCTTTTTCTTGCTAAAAATTTGTTGTTTATAGAAACAAAGTTTCTAAATCTCGAATGGAGCCCTGGTTGTGTATAATTTAAGATATGAATTTTGATTGGTTCTAAATGATAATGTATTATCTTGGCGTGTGATTTTGTTTTTTCATCTATGCTTGATAATTGTTTGATGTTGGTTGTTACTTTAAAATAGTCTACATAAAACTTATCTTCGTTATCCATAACAAACTTTGCCTTTGCTTCTTCGCTAACCAATTTATCAATCGAATCGCCCATATCGCCGTTGGCCCTGAGTGCCCAATCTTTCAATCTTTGTTTGTCGTTGTTATACGGAGGAATTAATTTCATAACTTCAATAAGATGTTGGCTAATTCCTGTTCCTTTATCTACCGTAGAAAGTCTAGTTGCTAATTTCTTGTTTGTGTTAAACTTTTTTGAATCATCAACATTCTCAGTCAATGAGTCATCTGGTTGATCTGTTGGCGAAAGGTTTGTGAAATTAATATTGCTGGCTTTATCTATAACAAACACATCATTTAATTTTGGATCACAGGTTATAAGATATTTGTCTGCTGTAGTGCCTCCAAATTGTTTTTGCTCGATTTCAATATTAATCATTTCATTTAATGCTTTTGTAAAATCCTGACAATAGTCTGATAGTTTGCCTCCGGCTTTTATGTCAACAGTCAAAGGACTCCTTGTGTAATTGAATCTGTTCATGAAAGCATATTCGTTTACAGGCACGGCTTTGACTGCATACTGAGATCCTCCTTGATTAACATCAATCTGCATCTGGGTAATGTGTACAGGAATGGCTCTTTTTAAATTATCGCCATTGACCAAAGGTTTTCCATGGCTGTCATAACCTTTGTATTCTACTGTAAGTAAAAACGGTGCTGTAACATGATCTTTGAAACCCGAAGCATTTGCGGCTCCCCTCACCTTTGTCACAAGGCTCAACCCGTAGGGTTCGGCAATAGACATGTCAATGCTAGTCACTGACGTAAATTGTCTAGACGGATCTGCTACCGGTACTGTAGTGATATCACACTTCTCTATAAAAAAATCGTGTGCTCTTGTTAGTACTGATTTTGCAAAATCTGAAATTTGCCTATTCTCTACTGTACGAACAGTTGTTTGCGAAGAAATTCCTTCCGAATTTTCGTTTGCTTGTGCCTGAGGAAATATTTGTTCAGATTGGTCTACAAAATTTAAACTACCGTTTATGCCCCCGGTTCTTGCCACAATGTTTGTTGGTTTGTATCCAGATTTTAGATACGATGCAGAATATAATTCTTCTCTAGTTAAGGCACTTAATGTGAAGATACTAACGTACGACGAAAATCGAGTTAACGGGTTTTCGTAATCAATTTTTGCCCTCTTAACATTAGAATTTACGTTTACAACAGTTGCTCCAGAAAACGCATTTTCATTAAAAGTATTAATTTCTTCTTGAATCTTTATTTGCTGTTCAGATTTGATGTTTTTTCTTTTTTCATATCTACTGACCATATAACATCCTATATCCCTAGGTCATCTTTAAGGCTAGAAAGTTTTGGAAGTTGAATTGTTGTGCCTGGTGCAAAATCATATATAGGATCTTCGATCGCATTTGGATTCCTTTGAGCAAACACCCACCATAATCGCGGAGATCCATATAAGTCATATGCTAACAGATCCGGTCTGTATGCATATATTCTATCTATAGTATATTGCACGTCGTCTTCTCTGGCCGTAATTGGTCTAGGTACAAAAAAATCTAAATTTAAGTTATTCTGAGGTGTGACAGCATATGGAGATGTGTTACTGTACTGAGCCATTAAATAAATCCTATTTGTTCAATATTGTTTCCGCTAGTTCCACCTGTGAGTTTTCCAGAAGCAAAATCCTGTAAAGAGAAATTCTTAATTGCTTCTCTGCTGTAAACTGGTTGTATCTGTACTGTAAAGATACTAGATGTTGGAGCCCAAGTTTCTGGGATACGTGTAGAAGTTGAACTGTATGCAGTTTCAGACGCTTCCGGTAAGGATGCTCCTTGTGATGTACAGATATAATCTACATTGTTAGTAAGTTCTACTGTGAAGTTTGTAACTACAACAGGAATATTTTTAAACACGTGCTGTCCATATCCATTCAATAAAAGTATAGGTGGAGGACTGCCTTTATAAGCTTCGTCTCCACCAAAAAACATTTTTGTAACTGTTCTTAAAAAATGTAACGTGGCTACCCATGACTGTGCATCGTCTTGGTTCTGTACAGGAAACTCACCAACTATTGTCATGTTGCTTGTTTCAGAATTTTGGTAGGCATAAAAAGGAAAATTGTTATGAACTGTTGCCATAGGATTATATGCCGCTTGGTGTTGTACAATCACGTTTGGAGTTAACGGAAACAATATCCCGCCGGTATCGGACAGTTTTGAAAGCATATTGTATTTTGTGCCTCCCTTGGTTTTGTTTTGTGTTGTCCCATCACCAAAAAGTATTTGTCTCAAATATGTGTTAGCTGTTGGTACTGTAAGTCTAACTCTCCAGTCGGTTTGGGCGTTTCTTCGTGTCCAAGAAGCATCTGCTCTTGTTCTTAAAGGTGACTCTGCTCCTTGTTGCAGATTTGCGCCAAGCAATCTACCAAGTGTTCTATTAAACACATTAGATGCTACTCCGCCAATAGTTTGCGACAGTGATTTACTGTCCGGGGCTATTAAATTTGAATCGTTCATAATCGTTGACTAACTTGTAAAAATTCTGTATAATCAATAGTATTTATTAGGCATAATTATAGGCGCACTTTATATCCCAAAAGTTTACAATTAAAAACAAAGGAAAACAGGAAAATATGAAAAAAGTAAATTATTTGAACAACAAGGACTTGTTGAAGGAAATTCATAAGAGCAAGAACACGTATTGTTCTTTTGTAAACGAGGGTAACGATCAGTACGACCTTATAGTTCCTGATATTAAAAAGATAAATGCATCAGCTATATCCCAGGCAAGAAAAATAAAAGCAAAAAGACTTACACAAGAGTCGTGGGAACAAGCAAAAGCCGAGGGAGTAAAAAGAGCAAAAATGAGTGATTATGAAGTATCACCAAGAAAATTAGATAAAACAGAGTTGATATTTAGAGTAAAGACATTTGATCATATCCCGGAAGAGGAAGGCAGAAAGAAAAATCCAAAAACAGTTGGGGATCGTCATACTAAAGTTAATTTTCCACCGTTCCAGCACTACAGAATTAACGAAAAAAATGAAAATGTTTGTGTGGGTAAAAGTCACTGGGAAGGCGGCATGTCAAACGGAAACTTTAATACAGGACACGGAAAAATGACAAACAAACTAGCATTAATGTACATGAAGCTGTGTGAGAGATACGGCACAAGAAGTAACTGGAGAGGTTACACATACAATGACGAGATGCAATCACAAGCCTTAATGCAACTGAGTCAGATTGGATTACAGTTTGACGAGTCAAAGTCCGACAATCCGTTTGCGTATTATACAGCGGCAATAACAAATTCTTTTACAAGGATTTTAAATTTAGAAAAGAAAAACCAGAACATCAGAGACGATATAATGGAAATGAACAACCTTAAGCCTAGTTTTACTAGACAAAATAAAAATGATGAACAAACAAAAACAGAAAGAGCAGATAGAGAGAAAGTTATTATTGCGGAAAAAAGTAAAAAAGTAATTGAAAAAACGTATTATCACACTGCGGCCGGAGACAAAATTGAAAGAACACAACCTCTTGCTCCTGTAAAAGTGTATACTAAAAAAGCAATCGCCCAATTAAACAAGGTACTTAAAAAAAACGGAAATATTACAAGCAAAGATTTTAAAAAGATAAAATAATTTATGTCAATGTTTAAAAAAGCGGCGTGTTTCACTGACATCCATTTTGGATTAAAAGGCAATTCACGAGTACACAACGATGACTGTGAACAGTTTGTAAAATGGTTCATAGATCAAGCCAAAGCCGAAGGGTGTGAGACTTGCATATTCCTAGGAGACTGGCATCATCACAGGTCAGCAACAAATGTTTCCACAATGAACTACACTGTATCCAATATGGAACGTCTAAGTGCGGCGTTTGAAAAAGTTTATGTGATAATGGGCAATCACGATTTGTTTTATAGAGAAAAAAGAGAAATTAACTCAATGGAATTTATCAGAAATATACCAAACATACACATCGTTAACGAATGGTTAGTAGATGACGATGTTGCAATCATTCCATGGATAGTTGAAGACGAGTGGAAGAAAATTCCAGAAATGAAACAAAAATATATATTTGGTCATTTTGAGATTCCGTATTTTAAAATGAATGCCATGGTTGATATGCCAGATGTTGGAACTATACAAGCCGATCATTTTGTAAATCAACAATATGTGTTTACCGGACACTTTCATAAAAGGCAAGTTAGAAACAATATACATTATATTGGTAATGCTTTTCCACACAATTATGCAGATGCAGGTGACGACGAACGAGGAATGATGATATTAGAACACGGTGGAAAACCAAAATATATCAATTGGCCCAATATGCCCAAATACAGACAGTATAAAATCAGTAGCCTATTAGCAGACACAGACAGAATGTTAGAAAAAAATATGTATGTAAGGGTTGGATTAGACATAAAAATTTCATATGAAGAAGCTAATTTTATAAGAGAAACTTTTATAGAAAAATACAAATTAAGAGAATTACAACTGGTACCAGAACAACTAGATCAAGCCGAATCAAAACCAGTAACAGTAGAAAAATTTGATTCTGTTGATCAAATTGTTTTAAAACAATTAGAAAGCGTTGATTCAAAAACATTTGATAAAAATATTTTAATGGCAATTTATAATAATTTAGATGTTAACAATTAAAACACTCACAGTTAAAAATTTCTTGTCTGTCGGCAATCAGGCTCAAGCGATTAATTTTGATAATAAAAAATTAGTGCTTGTTATAGGAGAAAACTTGGATCTCGGCGGAGACGATGCTGGTGCTCGTAATGGCACAGGTAAAACTACCATTATAAATGCAATCAGTTATGCATTCTTTGGCGAAGCACTTACTAACATACGTAAAGATAACCTGGTAAACAAAACTAACAGCAAGGATATGTTGGTAGCTATTGAATTTGAAAAGAACGGAACAAGATATAAAATTGAAAGAGGAAGAAAACCACAGGTATTAAGGTTCTATTCAGACGATATAGAGCAAGAAAGCAACGAAGCACAAGGCGAAAATAGAGAAACACAGCGTGAAATAAACAAACTGTTAGGTATGACCCTGTCAATGTTTAAAAATATTGTTGCACTAAACACATATTCACAACCGTTCCTTTCGACCAAACAAGCAGAGCAGAGAGAAATTATTGAACAATTACTAGGCATTACTTTATTATCTCAAAAAGCAGAGTTGTTAAAGGAGCAAATAAGAGCAACAAAATTACAAGCAACCGAAGAGAAATTTAAATTAGATTCAACGGTAGCATCTAACCAAAAAATTGAAGAGTCTATTAATAATCTAAAACTACGAAACTCTGCATGGAAAACACAGCAACAACAAGATATTAAAAAGTTTAAAGAAGCAATCAAAGACCTGGAAAAGGTTGATATTAAGATTGAATTAGAATCTCACAAACAAGTTCAAAAACAACAAAACGATTTAAAAACAGTGAGAGGTCTCGAAAAAGAAAAAGCATATCACGAAAATAGTTTAACAAAAACTATAAAACAAATAGATCTAAAGAAAAAAGATGTTGAATATGCAAAGGATGCCACTTGTCCAACTTGTGAACAAGAACTGCATGACAACAAGCATCAACAACTTTTAAAAAAAATAAATGAGGATCTATTAGAATTAATTAATGACGAAAAAAAACTTAATTCGGAATTAAAACAGATTAACGATAGCATAGAAAACATTGGTGATATTGGCGCACTAGCAGATACATTCTACGACACTATCGATGAGGCTTACAATCACAAAGGCTCGTTAGAGGATCTAAAACGTCAATTAGAGCAAACTGACAAAAAAGAAAATCCATATCAAGAGCAAATTAACGAATTAACCAAAACTGCTATGCAAGACATAGATTATACAAAAGTTAACGAATTAGATGATCTACAAAGGCATCAAGATTTCTTATACAAACTATTAACAGCAAAAGACTCTTTTGTAAGAACAAGAATTATTGAACAAAACTTAACTTTTTTAAATCAACGGTTGGCTTGGTATTTGTCACAAGTCAAACTACCACACACTGTAGTATTCCAACCCGATCTAACTGTACAAATTGAAGAATTAGGTAGAGAATTAGATTTTGATAACTTGAGTAGAGGTGAACGAAACAGATTGATTCTATCAATGAGCTGGGCATTTAGAGATGTTTGGGAAAGTCTTTATCAACAGATCAACTTGCTGTTTATTGACGAGTTAATTGATGCTGGGATGGATGCTTCTGGTGTAGAAAGTTCCATGGCTGTATTAAAAGAAATGTCACGAACACAAAACAAGAACATATTCTTAATCTCACACAAAGACGAATTAGTGAGTAGAGTGAACTCTGTTTTGAAAGTTGTTAAAGAAAATGGTTTTACTAATTATGCTAATGACGTTGAAATACTGATATGAAGACGTTGATAACAGGTGGCAACGGAAAGTTTGCCACACAATTACAAAAATATATCGACGGTGATTACTTTAGCAAAGATCGTTTAGATTTAACAAACATTGAACACATCCAGAACTTACCAAATTACGATTGTATTATTCATACTGCTACTGGGTCACCGTCTATTAACAAGTTTACTTTATTATTACTAACAAAAGGAAAGAAAAACTTTATATTCACTAGTAAGCAAGGAACGTTTCTTAACTGGAAGAAACAGGGAGATATGTTATACGGTATAGAAAAACTTGTTTTAAATTTTATGGTTTATAGATTTAATATGGAAAAAGAAAATTGTCAATTGGTCGAACCTGGACATATGGGAACAACAGACGAGTATGATCAAAAAGCAAAAAAATTTAAAGAATATTTAGATCAGTGGAAATACACAAAAAATATGATCTACGACCTCGAAAAAGATCGATATCTACCTTACTGATACCTTACGTATAAACTTGTCCTTGTTCCGGCTTGTACAGAATATTCTGTTGAATGAAAAGTTTTTTCTGACGACAACAGTGCATACCCATGATTTTGCTTATATTTAAAAAATTTAAATGGTGTCTCGTCAATATCATGGTGTAAACAAGTCCCTGGATGTTTAGCACTATCTAAATAAATTTGTAGGCTTAATTTTATAGAAGCATGATCCACATGTGGTTTTAAAAAATATTTTTTTGTGTCATACCATATGTCGACCGATGAAAGCGTTAGTTCTGTTTTAAAATTTTTCTCTAATTGTTTTTTAAAACTTGCGTTAGAAAACATTATCATCATTTCTCTTATTATCTTATTAGAACTATCAGCTTTTTCTCTGAATTGGGTTTCCTGCCCTTGCAATTTTGTTTTTACAAGGTTATCTTTAACACTTACCAACGAATTTAGGATCTTGGGGCTAAGAATATTTTGGTATTCTTGGTAAACAAAGTTTTTTTCTGTAATAACCGGTGATTTTTGTATTGACTGAACCAGAAATTTAATGTTATCATTGCTCATACGTTAATTAATTAGCGTATTAACAAAATGGAGAGTAAAAATGTCTGAGACACACGATCAAATTATGTCGACAATTCAAGCCTATTCAGAAGAGAACTCTAAGTTCGTTGAAAAGGGTGTTAAAGCTTCAGCAACAAGAGCCAGAAAAGCATTAGCAGAATTAGGCAAATTAATTAAGTCAAGAAGAAAAGAAATTCAAGAAGTTAAGAACGCGGCAAAAACAGCGGCGTAATTAATATTTGAATTGCAATTCAAAACCCCTTGCTATTTTAGTTAGGGGTTTTTTTATGACTTGAGGATTCCTTTACCGTGTACCCTTACACGGATATGACCATTATAATAATCATTAGTTTCTAAGACCTTACGTGAGAACTGCTCACGTGCCTCCACATAGGATAACTCCGATCTCGATTTACAGTAGAACAGTATCTCCCTCTTAAAATTTTCTTTGCCCAGTTTGTGGATGTCCATTGTCAGATCATCACTAGATCCATAGTAGTCTTGCCAGTCGCTGTCCACCTTGTACCTACGCTTGTTCCTGTTGCCCTTGAGTGGTGGTCTGGATCTCTTGAACCTGGCCAGTTTCTTGCCTATGTACTTCCTACCGTTGGTTGTGTTTGTTATCTCATACACGAAACCCTCGCAGTCCGCGGGCAAGATGGTAATCTCATTTCCTTGGTAGGTCCAATTCATATTGGTATTTAAAGCCAAAAGGATTGCCCAGTTTTTTAATCCGTGTTATATAGTAGTGAAGGGCAACCGTATCCTTCCACCAGGCAAACAAATTTCCCCATAGGCAAACATAGCATCTTCTCAGTGAGCAGTGAAATGCACCGGATAACGGGATAAGTGAATCACTTGATGCACCATACAAAAATGATGA
>Ga0075108_10000555_pt1 | contig 22080 bp, 18 predicted proteins | sample AntAceMetag02UK1_FD_69797 | JGI IMG/M metagenome (GOLD analysis project Ga0075108, IMG submission 69797) | Saline lake microbial communities from Ace Lake, Antarctica - Antarctic Ace Lake Metagenome 02UK1 | ecosystem: Environmental > Aquatic > Non-marine Saline and Alkaline > Saline | place...
GACATTTATTTTATGTCCAATTTCAAATTCTTCGACCAATTCTTTTTTGCACTTTTATACGTTTTTAGCGTAAAATTATTTAATTATGTATATACACTAAAATATTATTTATCAACCTATTGTAAATGAAAGAATACGTATCATTAAAGGAATTTTTAGATAGATTTAAAAGTCCAACACAGAATGATACGTTTGAAAACTTTTACGACAAAGCCCAAGTAAAGTCGGGAAATAAAATAACCAAACTATCAGAATATGTCAAATCAAAGAATATAAATAGGAATGATATACAAGTGTTGCATAATCATATCAAAAAACGAGATGAATATTTAACGCGTTTTTATAATATGTCTTTACGAATAAAGGAACCAAAAATACACAATGTTCTCAAACCTATGAAAATAAATGAATTAGATAATAACAAAGAACCATTGTATAAAAATGTAATACGAAGTATGCATATGTTAGATATATTACAAAATACAAAATCAGGTATTGAGAACATTCCTACTTATATGGATGTATTGAAAGACTTGTATCTTAAAAATATCATAGATTACAAGATATTAACCCCAAGTTCTCTATTTTATATGAATAATGGTAGATTAGGTAGTGTGTTCTCATCATATTATTTCAGAGCATCCATCATGAACCCATATTTAGTATATTCATTGAATCATAGTTTATTAAAAGGTACAAAAATATTTACACCTACATTAGGATGGACTTCATATTGTTATGGATTTATGGAATGTCCTATGGTAAATGAATATGTAGGAACAGATGTTATTAAGAGTGTCTGTGATAAGACAAGTAGATTCGCAAGAGAAAACTATAAGGAAAAAAAGATAGATATTTACTGTAAACCATCAGAAGAATTAATGAACATACCTAAGTTTGTAAAGGATTATAGAGGACATTTCGATGTGGTATTTTTCAGCCCACCATATTACCGTTTGGAGTTATACGAAGGTAAGAATCAAAGCACATCCAAATATAAGACATATGAAGATTGGTTACATAAATACTGGGAAAAAACCATACAATTATGTGAGTATGTTCTCCAACCAGGAGGTAGATTGTGTTATATTGTTTCCGGATATGGTTCTGATAAAACAACTAATAATTTAAATTTAGTAGAAGATATGAATAAGATAACTAAGAAATATTTTACATATAAGAGAACATTGCCAATGCATAATAAAAACGTTCATGTGACAACACATAAAGAAACTGGAGAACAAATAATATTATTCATAAAGTAAATATAATACTAATGTATAATGGAAACTTATATATTAGTAGCATTGGTAATAGCAGTCATATGGGGATTATCACCAATCATGTATAAACATTTATTAGATAGGTATCATCCGACATCTGTACTCGCATTTGTATCTATAGCGTATTTTATATGTGTGTTTGTAATGGGTTGCTGTAACCACCAATCAATACTTGAAGACTACAATAAAATAGACTTCAATGATATGTGTTGGGTGGTTTTAGTGTCAGTAACCGGATTATTTATAGCAAATATACTGCAGGTTACTGTATTGAAGGATAATGACCCGTCTATTGTTTCACCAATTATTTATTCGTGTCCGTTAATTACATTATTAGTAGCATATTTATTGTTTAATACGACTTTAAACATAGAGTGTTTATTCGGTTCGTTTTTAATTGTATCAGGAGTATTATGTATATCTATGTGTTCGGATAATCGTAAACAAAAAATGGATTTAAATAAATTATTCAAGTTGGCGTAAGATTTCTTCTGGATAATCCATATCCTTAAGCACTCGGATGGCTCCTTTGATATGCGAGATACCCTTTTTAATTTTATATTTGTATTCATATTTTCCATCTTGGAGAACATTGACATCCATTTTATAATTTTGTATATATTTTGATTGTTTGAAATGTTTACAAATCTTCTTGTAATGTGTTGTTAATAAGAATGTTACATTCTCATGATGAGACATGTATTCTAAGAATGCTTTACCAGCCTGTTCTGCTTCTGTAGGGTTTGTACCTGAATATAATTCATCAAATATACATAAATGACGGTGAGATGTGTCATTGTTCTCAATAATAATATCAATAATGTCTTTACATCTTCTTGATTCTGCTTGGAATAAACTATCTCGTTCAGAGGTATCTGGTATATTCAAGTAAGAATGAATATGTGTATATGGAATGATATTCGCCCTTTTATAGAAACCACACCCAAATTGTTGTGAAAAAATGATATTGATAGCACTGGTTTTGAGTATAGTAGTCTTACCAGCTTTATTAGGTGCGGATATAATCATATTCTTATCAAATTTACATGTATTTTTGACAGGGTTCTCATCAATTAATGGTGGATAATATTGTTCTTTTATTTCACATTTGTTATTGATATCAAAATCAGCAAAACATACACTACCCTCCTTTACATTGTCACAAATACCATTTATATTATCTATATACCCTTCAAAACCCATGGAGAACTTGATACTATTTTCATAATTAGGGTTCTCGTATATATGATAAAAACACTTCATTAGAACGCCAGTATTCGTGAAATTACTGACAGTGTTCTCAAAATGTTTAATTTCATTCAATTCATCACATAATAATATCAAATGGTCACGATGTCCTTTTGCTTCTTCACAAAAAGGTTTATATGTATGACAATCATCGGCAATATCTAAAAATGAATTGATTTTGATAATAGAGTTCTCAGTGTATTCACGTAAATCTATGACAAGTTTGTTTATTTTCTGAATATTATTATAGTATCGAGTACATGAATTCACATTCTGATAAATTTGTAACATATATAGACCCAGTGTAAACAATAAATATATGATTTTTTCCCAACCAAATGAATGCATTGCGGATATGGTTTTCCCAATAAAATGATGTTTTGCGAGATTCTTTAACATATCTATATATGATGTAAATGAAATAGGAATACGTTGTATTTTAAGGAGAACAAATGGAAACAATAAAAATATAAAGGGGATTATCAAGCTAATTAATGGAGATGAAATATTAACAAATGACATAAATTGTAAAAAGGAAGGTGAATGATTGAATTCTCTAATAATATCCCAGTCAATATAACTGTACCGTTCAAGAAATGTCTTGTCTTGTTTGACAGTATCCCATATGTCAAATATACGATGACAATCCAGTTTATCATTACAATGTTCTCTAACTTTATCAAAACGATTGATAATTGTTTTTGTATTTTCCAAAAAATCAATATCAGTTGTATACTGTTTCTCCCAGTTAGGTATTAATAACTGGGAAAATGGGTGTGATGGTTTAAATAAATAATTATACATAGATTTATCTGGATGTGAACCGTTTGTAGATTGTATGAGTTCTAAATCAGAGGATACAATGTCTGAAAGAGAATGTAATGTAGACTTATCTAAATAAGATATAGGAAGTTTAAATGATTGTATTTGTTCTCTTTGAAATGGTGTATATAGTGGTACATTATGATTACTTATATCAACCGTCGAATCCGGAATATTAGGGCGTTTGGTTATATTGAATAATTGAATAAATCCCATATTAGAATATGCATATGAATGATTTATGATAATACAACGTAATAGAAAAAAATATAGAGGACAAACTAATATAAAAAATTATCACGTATATATACATCAATTAATTATTATGAGAACTTACAGTATCGAACAATTTACCGATATAGCGTCAAACTTAAATAAACATGTATTACCGGAAGACGTGTTATCCGTATACGACAAATTACTAAAGGAGTTAAATATAAACACTCATATAATAGAACATGAACAAAAAGACAAAAGGTATAAACGACCAAAAAATAATAAACAAGAACTATTGACATCTGGAAAAGTGGTTGAATTTAAACAAAAAGAAACGGTAGAGAAGACAGATTATGAGAAAATTATGGTAAACATACGGGGGTCATTAAATAAATTATCATCAAAAAATTACGATACTCAGACTGACCTATTGAAATCATACTTAGATGAAATATCCGCTCTGGATGATGAATCATATTTAATGGAATGTTCGAGCTATTTGTTCGATGTAGCATCTAAGAATAAATTCTTTTCTGAAATGTATGCAAATCTATACATCGAATTATCCAATATATATTCTATTTTTGAAGAACGTAAAGAGCAATTTATGGTCGATTGTACGGATAGTTTGGATACAATTATATACGTAGATGAATCACAAGATTATGAAGGGTTCTGTAAAAATAATAAACAAAATGATATCCGTCGGTCAATGAATACATTTTTGATTAATTTATACAAGAAAAAACAATGTAATATTCAATGTGTATTAAAAATGATAACTGCGATTTTTGATAAAATAGATGCGAATAAAACAACAGCATCTCAAACGCACGTTATAGCGGAACTTACCGAGAATTTATATATATTCATTTCAGAATTAATTGGTGAATTAAAGGAACATACAAGTTGGGACGCAATACTAAATCAAATTACTGAATATACAAAATGTAAATTGAGCGACTATCCAGGATTAACCCCCAGAATCAAATTCAAATTCATGGATATGATGGATATTGTTAAGAATAATTAGATATGAAATATAGTTCGGCGTTCATATGTCAAACTATATTTAGGTTACTGTAAAATTCACATAAAGAATTAAAAATACTATTCTATAGTATATATAAGTATGGTAAAGTCAAAAATATATCCAACCAAAATAAATTATAATGAAACTAAACAAATAGATAGTGAAGATGTAAAACATTGTTCTTCAAGATATGAAACAACCAATTTTACAGTTCCTATAGAAATCGCATTAGGAAAGGAAAAACATACATATTCAACACATAACATAATTTATTTTTCAGTTTACTTGATTATAGATAATAAGATAAAGGATAGAATAGGTATTGTAGAAATAGAGAGTAATCGGTTTATTGATAGTTTGGATGAAGATGGTGATTTTATACTCGATAATGGAAATTTAATATTTTTCGTAGAAGATGATTATATTATAGGTATGATGAAAGATGTTACCTTATCTGAAACAAAAGATAGTAGTGATGATGAGGATAGTAGCGATGAAGAAGACCTGGAACCTATACAAATAAAAGATGACATAATATTGGGTGATATAGAATCCTTAGATAATTCCGACACAGAAGACGTATTAGCAGTAGATATTCCCGAAGAAAAACGTTCGAATGTCACAGAAAAGACAGAAAAGGAATTAGAAAATGGACTATTCGAAATTATGGTTCCTTTACCATCAATTGAAACGTTAATAGAAGAAAATAAAGAAATGAGCGAACAAATAAAACGAGATTATAAACCTTCGTCAAAACAATTATGGATTCAAAAATATATGAAAAATACTAATTATAATATAATAGATAATGAGGGGAGTGGTGATTGTTTTTTCGCTGTAATACGTGACGCATATCAACATATCGGAAAGAAAACAACAGTTGAAAAATTACGTGCTTTATTATCAACTGAAGCGAATGAAGAAATATTCAAAGAATATAGAATGTTATATAATGGATTTAATAGCCAATATGAAGAAATGGAAGACGAGATGAAAAGATTAAAAAAATCATCTCAAATATTAAAATCAAGAAGTAAAAGTTCAATAACAAGAGAACAAAGTAAAGACCTACTTGACGAAGCAAATAGAGTAATCGACCAATATAAACAGAAATTAGCTGACAAAAAAGAGATTAAACAATTAATGGAAGAGTTTGAATATATGAAAGATATAAAAACATTGGATGAGTTTAAAGATTTTATAAAAACACGTCATTATTGGGCTGATACATGGGCGATATCCACATTAGAACGCTTATTAAACGTTAAGGTCGTTATAATGTCTGAATCAGCATATGCCGACGGAGATTTAGATTCAGTTTTATCATGCGGACAATTAAATGACGATGAGTTAGAAAAACAAGGAGGATTTAAACCAGACTACTATATAATCGCATCATACACAGGTTCACATTATACATTGATTGAGTATAAAGAAAAGAGGATATTAAAATTTTATGAGGTACCATATGACATAAAAGCGTTAATTATAAACAAATGTATGGAACGAAATGCTGGACCCTATTATATGATACAAGACATGCGTAATTTTAAAACAAAAATAGGTTTAGATGCGAACGAAGGGAAACCAGTAGACGATGATGATGATTATAACAATATGGATTTGTATGATAAAGACGTAGTGTTTATGTATTATAACAATTCAAGTCCACACCCATATCCAGGTAAAGGTTCAGGAGAGAAAATCAAAGAAGTGAATATAATGGATTTCAATAAACTAAACAAATTAAAGAATTGGCGTAAAAAATTAGACGATTCATGGATAGCTCCATTTACATTAGACGGTCATCGTTGGAATTCTGTAGAGCATTATTATTTGGGTTCTCAATTTAAAAAGGGATTTCCCGATTTTTATTTGAAATTTTCATTAGATAGTGACAGTGAAATATCAAAAGACCTGACATTAGCACGTATAGCAGGTGGAAAAACTGGTAAACATAAAGATAATGTTCTTCGTGAAAAGAAGATAGTGATTGATTCAGATTTTTACGAAGTAGGAGTACATCCACGTCACAGAGAAGAAAGATTCAATGCTATTGATGCAAAATATAAACAGAACTTAGATTTACAACAAATATTAAAAGAAACAAAAAGAGCAAAGTTAACTCATTTTATTAGAGGTAGAGAACCAGAAGTAGACATACAATTAATGAAAATCAGAAGAGAATTCGCTCAATAATGTGAAAAATTGAAAAATAATTTGTTATACTATTTATAACAACTTATTACGACTAATCGTATATTGATTTAAAATGTCTTCCGTTGCTTACGAACAATATTCTCAATCATCTGCTATCCAGCGCGATATTGTGTATTTTACACAACCAAATACCGTGTCGGATAGTGTAGATGTGGGGGATAATAGTTTCGACAATAAAAATATCAGTCTTCAATTAGTAAGCTTGCCTATTGAATATAACGATACAGATGGTGTGATTGACCTGTTTGAAAACGAATTGAAGATTGGAAAAGTGTCATCCGTCCGTATTATCGAAAGAAAAAATTACAATCAACGTCTGCGTAGTCACATTGTAACAAAAACCGCGTTTATTGATATGGAGGGTATTAACAATACTCCTGCTGTTCGTGATTTACAATCATCTTTGAATAACAAAGACAATATGATGACTTATCCAAGTGTAACTGTAGTTATCGAATTCCCTATCCATTGGGAAAATGGTGATAACATGACACATTTATCTATTAGAACCGCCACTGAGGGTTCTGGTAAACCGAAAGAAGTGTCACCACCATCTACTACTGCTCCTACAAGTGAGCCAGAAAACATGGAATTGTCGAATGACGATTGGAAGAGCGTGTATATCCCAATTTTACCTACAAACATGTATGTGAATAATCCTATTGATAATTCTTATCATACGTTTCAACCACGTAATTTGAAGTCTTTACTTGAGAATGAACTTAGACTGGGTAAAGTCCAGCGCGTAGATTTCATTGACCGTGAACTTGAAGACGGACAAGTTGTAAAATCCGCATTTATTCATTTCGAATATTGGCATAACAACAATAATGCGAAGTTCCTACGTGACAAGCTGAATACATCCGGACAATTTAAACAGAAGGGATTTTATGATGGTTCAAATACACATAGATTTATGGTAAGAAATGATAATGGGGATAAAGTACCCGGATACTTTGTATTCAAGATTAACCACAAGCCTATTCCAGAAGTAGAGGAAACTGAATTAAACATGTCTCAATTAGTAGCCGCAAACAAGGTATTGGAAGAGAAGATGGCAGAGCGTGATGAATTGATTGAGAAGTTACAAGCGGAACTTGCTGAATTGCGTGGAAATAATGAATAAATAACAAACAAAATGTAAAAATACAAACTCTATAAAAAATAAAAGGCTTCGGCTTTTTTTTTGATTGGGGGGTAGGTATGATTGAAAAATTGAATACATGTTATTATGATATGAATTTATAAGAAACAATAAACAAATTCATATGGGAATAAAAAATTTAAACAAGTTATTATATGAAAAATGCTGTAAAAATAGTATATCGAAAATACACTTTCGTGAATTATCTGGAAAAACATTAGTAATTGATACAAGTATTTATTTATATCAATTCTTGGGGGATGGCAGTTTAATGGAAAATATGTATTTATTTATTTCGATTATGAAGTTGTATAATATTACACCTATATTTATATTTGACGGTAAACCACCACCGGAGAAGTCTGATTTATTAAGACAACGCTATATAGAAAAGAAAAACGCAAAACAAAAATACAATGATTTACATTCGTCATTAGGTAATATGACAGCAGATGAGAGGCGTATTGCTGAGCTTGAAATGAATAATCTTAAACGGCAGTTTGTTAGAATATATGATGAAGACATCAAGAAGGTTAAGGAATTAATGGATGCATATAACGTAACCTATATAGATTCTCCAAATGAGGCAGATGATTTATGTGTATATATGGTAAAATCAGGAAAAGCATGGGGATGTATGAGTGATGATATGGATATGTTTGTGTATGGTTGTCCGTACATTATTCGAAATCTTAGCTTGATGAAACATACAATCACATTATATAAAACAGAAGACATTTTACAAGATTTAAATTTGTCGGAAAAGGAATTTTGTGAAATATTAACAATTTCAGGAACAGATTATAATATATATTCAACTACATCATTATCAGAAACATTGAAGTGGTTTTATGAATATAAGAAATACAAAGAAAAATGTGTTACCAATAATACAAAACACCATGAATTTTATATATGGTTAATAAAGAATACCAAATACATAAAAGACTATCGTGAATTGATAAATATATTTCAGATGTTTAATGGAAAGAATTACGCACAATATGAATGTATGGAATTCAATATATCAACAACCCAAACCCATACTAACACACTCAAATTACATAAAATAATGGAGACAGAAGGATTCGTATTCGCATAAATATATTATACATTTCATATTTTTTTATATGATAGATGACATATATAGACCTTTATAGTCTTCAATACCCGTATGAGTTAGTGAAATCGTCACGTCAAGATAAATATTACCTTTCATATTTCTCCATCTATTACAGAAAACCCAATCTTCAGAACAATATGTACCGTTTTCAACAGAACAATCAAATAATGCGTATGCGTACTTATTTTCATCTGAAGTCAAAAAATTAACATCATCTGTATATTTAGTTGAAGGAAATGCTTCAATCATAGATTCAATTACATGACGTTTAATCAACATAAACCCTGTAGCTATATGTTTTACTTTGACTGTATTATTTATTACACGAATCTGTTTATCCAAATAATTAAAATTATAATCTACCAAATTATGCATGATATAATTATTATCAGAAATGGCATTTGTAAATTCCGATTTAGTTTTGCGTTGTTGAATTTTTGAAATACTATTATATTCACCAGTAATAGGGTCTTTATGTAATATTTTATCCCATTTGTATTTTTTGATTGGATATACACCACCTATAATATTTTTATCGTGGCATAATAGTTTGATAATTTCTTCGGCACCCCATTGTATATCATTATCAATAAACATGAAATGAGTAATGTCGGCATCATTCATCGCACGAGCAATGAGGTTGTTTCTTGCACGTGTAACCAAACTATCATTTCTACAAAATTCAATAATGTGGTCTATTTTCAGACTATTGAGTGTATTAACTGTTTCCAGTAATGAAGTTACGTAACCAGTATGACATATATCACCAAAACATGGGGTTAATATACATAACTTTACTTTATTTTTACTAATATATTCTTGTAATTTCACTTCTAATAAATGATTCACCATTATACATTATGGTGTATTATCCGTTTAAGTATTTTAATTTTCAAATACAAATAAAATTTTTATGTGTGTTTGAAATTTTGTATTGTTTATACCTTCTTGTTTTTGTAATGTTTATACCTTCTTGATTTTGTATTGTTTATACCTTCTTGTTTTTGTAATGTTTATACCTTCGTGTTATTTATATTTTTATTGAGTTACGGTATAATTAAGCAGAAACCACCACGTCACCAGCCTTCTGGAAGTGGTGCTTCATGTACTTCTGAAGATTGAAGTATCCAAGCATTTGCTTCTTGTCGTCACCAGTTCCCTCCACGTATTGGTAATTAAGAAGCTTAGTGAGCTTGGCATCAGCTCTGAAATAGCGACCATTCTTAGGGTTCTTAAGATTATTCTTCTCAACGTAGTTGTGAATCTCCTTGCTTACAGAAGTTCTTGCCATCTCAGTACCATGAGCTACACCAAGGAAGTTAGCCATCTCATCACTAATAGGAGTGGGCTTGGTAAATCCAGAAAGTTTACGCTCACCGTTGTTCTTGCGCTTCTTGCTGGAAGCCTTGATAGCAACCTTCATAACACGGCTGACATCCTTACCAAGGGTCTTGAAGTCAGTCTTGATGGTAGCAAGATTGCTTGTGAGTTGATGTAGCTTAGCGGAAAACTCAGCAAGGCGCTGGTTAATAAAAGTAGCAGGGTCAACTGACTCTGCGGCAACCTCAGTAGTCTCAACGACTGGCTCAGGTGCGGGGGTTGGTGCGGGTGCTGCCTCAACCTTAGGGGTAGTCTTGGAACGAGACTTAGTCTCAGTAGTAGTCTTAACGGAAGTCTTAGATGCTCTAACCATTGTGATTATACATAATAATAGGAGGTCTTTTTAAGTGATTTACAGTATAATATTATTTATTGTTAATATTATATTATGAATAGACGATATTCCCTTACAAATGAATCAAATATGTATAAATTATGTAAATTATGTAAAAATTTAATACTGTATAGATTCGTATAACCATGGAAGACCCATACGAGCACCATTTGATACACTGGTTAATGCGGATAACGCATGTAAAGTACCTATTCTACGGTAATCTTCTGTTATTCCACTATATACCATATTTTCAATCACAATTAAACAAGCAGTTTTAATTTGTTGTAATTGTATTTCATTGTGAAGTAAAGGGCGTGTAAATATTCCATCAAAAGGTGAATAAAACGGGCATATATCATTTTGCACGTCTCTTGATAATTCACCTCTATAATACCATATTTCGTATAATTTACGATATAATCGTATATAGTCACGAAGTTCTAAATTATCAAACCATTCGCGATTAGTATAATTTCCTAATAAATCTATTTCGATAAACAATTCATTAATTCTATTATCAATAGAATGATTTCGTATATTAGCTATATTTGTATAACGGATTAAATCTTCCTCGTGTGCGATAGGTCGTGTAACAGGGTTATAATCTAATCGTATTGATTGTCTTCTGATACGATTATTAATTGTAGTTGTCTTATCTTTTGTATATGGTATATTCATTTTTGAAAACCCTTCACACAATATGAAACTTAGATTATATAAGGTTATAATATTATTCATATGTGATGTACTCCAAGGTTCTCGAGTATATGGATTTAACTTATTATTTCGTTTAAACATTTCAACCAATGATGTAATATCAAATCCGTATGTAATGTTTTGTTTATCAGTAAAGCTATAAAAATAATCATCTTTTAATTCTCGAATTGGTTCCATCGTACAAAAATCAACGTCATTTACACATAAGTCTCGTGTATGTAATGCTTTCCCTCGCAATCTAATTATATAACGGCATATCCACTCTCTAAAACATGTTTGAATTTTTATACTTGCTTTCGTTTGTAAAAAAACAAGAGTTATTCTATCGATTATCTCTTGTTTTTTTCCACTTGAACGTATCTTATATGATTTTGCTGCTTCTTTCAGGGACGGAATAATGTAGTCGTTGAAATCAATATCTCCACTAATAAAATTGGTGTATGTAATAGGTAATAACGCAGCATTTTTTTTAGGTTTTGGAGATTTATAGATATCGGTGTTTATATTGGGAATATTGTCACACGTGTTATTTTTTTTAAATGTATTTTTTAATGGTGAAATGTGTTTGTTCCATTCCTTCGTCTCTGGTGGGTTACCCATGCTGACTTATATATAGTATATTATATATTATATTAATATGCTAATTACTATATCATTTTCGCACAATTATATTAGGAGAACGCGAATATATAATTTCACTTACTTATTATGCTAATATATTTAAAAAATTGAATTAAAGACACCTCATACTATTATGTATAAATAGTTAATCTATATTATCTAAAATCGAAATGTCAAAGGCTCCTATTGTAGTAAAGTATAACGAGTGGAATACCGCGGGTATTCGTTACATGGCTCCGCGTATCAGTGACCGTGGTTCAAAGTCAGTCGCACTTATCAGTACACAAAGCAATCGTGGGTTGTGTGTGTCGACTCCTCTTCTGATGACATGGGGTATCTCTGATTATGTTGATGATAAGGGTGAATCGGATAATCGGTTCAATATGTCTCTTGTATTTCCGAATGCCGATTATGCGACACAATCAACCACTGATTTCCTTGCTAAGTTGAAGGATTTTGAAGAACAAATCTTGAACGACGCGGTTAGTAACAGTGAGGTTTGGTGGGGAAAGAAGAAGTCGCGCGAGGTAATTGAAGATAATTTCTTCCCATTCATTAAGTATCCCAAGGATAAGCTATCAGGTGAGCTTGATATGTCAAGAGCTCCCAGTATGCGTACTAAGGTTCCTAATTATGATGGGCGTTGGAACATTGAGATTTATGATACTGATAATACGTTGATATTCCCTTGCGACAATGAGAATTTGACTCCAATGGACTTTGTTCCTAAGAAGAGCAATGTAGCATGTGTTCTTCAATGTGGAGGACTGTGGTTTGGTGGAAAGGGATGGGGTGTAACCTGGAGACTAAACCAATGTGTTGTTAAGCCACATATTCAAGATACGGTATTTGGAAAATGTCATATTGAGCTTTCCACTGATGAGAGGGATACTATCAATAAGCAACCAATTATGGAAACTGTAAATGATAGCGAAGATGAAGAAGGTCCATCTATTCCCGCTACTACTACTACTACTGAGGTTGAGGATAGTGATGAAGAGAAGGATGCTGAGCCTGAGCCTGAGCCTGAGCCTGAGCCTGAGCCAGAGCCTGAGCCTGAGCCAGTTAAGAAGAAGATCGTAAAGAAGGTTGTAAAGAAGAAGACAACCGCATAAAAGAACCGAGATAAAAAATACAAAAGTAAATAAAGAGACCTGGAATATGTCGTTAAACTGTCTATACCCGGTTAGCTCAGTTGGTAGAGCGCATGCCTTTTAAGCATGTGGTCGAGGGTTCGAGCCCCTCATCGGGTGATAGTGATGAAACCACTATAAAAGTTTCATAGTTCTTGTAGCTCAGTTGGTTAGAGCATTGGTCTTATGAGCCAAAGGTCCGCGGATCGAGACCGCGCTGGAACAATAAAAAATATGTATTTACATATATTTTTTATTTTGTGATTCATCTAATTATATTCAAAAACTTTTTAGATACGACGACATAACTCCAATGTGACATGTATATATACTGTACTCAATATGGATATATCATATACGTCTTTAATATTTGGGCGTGAAATTCCTGAGTTAATTATAAATATTGTTTGTTTTTCCATTAATTTCAATTTGGAAATTTCAAATGTGAATATACGGTTACCTATTTCAACATCAATATGTTCTTTACCCCATATGTCATGAATATTAAATGTTTTATAAATATGAATATCGTTTATTTCATCAAGTTCTATATCGTCTACTAATACTGGATTACATTTTACATATAAATCTTTTCCATTATTATCATATTGTAATTCATGATGCCATAATGGAATTATATATGTATTTTGATCTAATGTAAGACGATACAAATTATTATCGAACAAGTCTTCTAATGTAGGATTTAATATAATAACTTCATCATTTTGAATCTTATTGTTTATAATACTTTCTATTTTGCTAATGTATTCTGTTTTTATATGAAATATATCCTTATTCATCTTGATGATTTTGTATATCTTGATTAGTGTTTCCTTATCTAATTTATCCAGAAAATCATTTGATTTGGATTCACATATATGAGTTAATTTTTGGATTATTATATTAATAACCCCCGTGTCTTTGTCTATAGGTATAATAGTATTGATAAACGTAAATAGAATATCTGAATATGATGTATGATGCTCTTGATATACATCTTTCAAATCCCCATTATGTTCGCATAAATATTGATATGCTGAACTAATTTCTTGGAATTTGGTTTTTGCGTCTATCGAATTATTCTTATCGGGATGGTATTTTAATGCGCTCCTTTTGTATTTATGTTTTAGTTCATCTACACTTAATTCTTGTTTATCGTCTATATCAAGGATTTCGCAAGCTTTTTGGAAGTTCATTATAATTATATATTTTTTTTATTATATAGAACATTATACTCTCTAAGTGGTATATAGGTCTATAATTATTATTGAAATACTTGAATGAAGGGTAACATTTAATTAAAATATCTGATATATCGTTATTGTCTAATTTATCATCGCTTAAAAAATAATATAGAATATACCATACCGCTTCATTAATATCGATATTATATATTAATAATTCGTATAATGTATCACGAAACTCGGTGAATTTTACTTGTTCTATATTTTGAATTTTATCAATAATATTGTTACATACCTTATTAACTAAATCTTCTGGTATTTTGGAATGGTCGCTTATATGTGAAAATGAACGTAACTCTTTTATGTTTATAATTCCATTATTATCTATATTATCTAATATATTTTGTGGATTAAATAGAGTGTCGGGGCAGCTGTCTATTTTATGTTTCTTTTTTTCATAGTTAATTTTTAATAATTCATTATATAAATCTTTTGATGGGCGTTTAATAGGTAATCTGTAACATGAATTGATTATTTTATATGGTAAAAAGCTGATATGTTCTGATATTATTATGAATTTTATTTTAATATTACTGCTTTTGCTATTATATTGATGCATATAACTATAGAAAACTTCAAGCAACTCAGAATTTATGTTGTGAAAATTTTTACATAAAATGATTCCATGTTTATTTGGTTTTACTGATATTATATCTACAATTTGGAAAAAAATCTCATGCCATAATGTTTTTGCGTTACAACCAAGTAAAGACATATCAACTTCATAATGAATATCACTTATATGACATAGATATTGTTGTTTATCGGTACTAATGGTTATTCGTTTATCATATTTTAATTCTGTTTGACTATATTTTTTTATTATATTGAGAACTTGTGTATATTTACCAATTCCACACGCACCATGTACGAGTGTATTTGGCATATTTAAGATATTTGTGGGAAACTTGGTTATTTCTTCCTTCAATTCAGGATGTATATTATACAATTCACATGAGTTAATATATTCCTCATACAAAGTTTCATAGTATTTCATTACCAATTTACAATTTATGTATATATAAATAGTTCGTTTTATACGCATTTGTTATGTATATCTAATTACATAACAAAAATTACCTTCCTACAAGGCTATGTATTTTCAAATCCGCGAAATCTACCGCATATTTTACCTGATATGAAGAAATTACAAGAGAACTAACTGTTAACCCCATACTTAGAATAGCAGGTAGGTAGTTCATGAATGTTGTAAACGAAAATTCGTTCCATAGTATTGATAATACAGGAACATCTATGGTGGACTTAACAAAATAATATAATAACAATGAAATCGCATTAATTACAAATAAAATTAGAGTGTTTTGTTTAATCGTATCAAACAACTTTTGATATTTTACTGACAATTTTACGGGAGTACCTTTAGTATCATTGTATTTTTCTTGTATGTCAAATATAGTTATACTTGTCAATATTAAGGCAACTGATAATAACCCCATACTAATAAATGAACTATATAAAGACAATCTACTAGCATAATATCCTCTATAATCACCACCTGGATTATTTATTATTATTTGTGATAACTCCTTTCCGAAAAAGAGAGTAAACGCAATTTGAATTACAGTGAGAACACCAAGACCTACGATTTCAGAGTATTTTGTATACAAGTATACGAATGACGTAACATATAAAATTATAAATATGCTGTAATTTACAGGTGTTATGTAGGATTCCATTATATATTTTCAGTATATTTTATGAATTCAAAATCGGATAATTCTCTTTCAACCATTCTAATAATGTTTCTTTTTCACATGTTAATAAGCTTCCCTTAAATTTTTTGATATTCAGAAATTGCGGTTTTTTCATCTGGTCTGTTTTATAAAATCCATATGCTCCGAATTTTCCCTTACGAATACTGAGAACATCGGTTAATTCTCTTAAGATATTCTTATCTATGTGGGTTTCACTGTCTACCTTATCTAAAATAGGAATAATATCGTCTAAAGTAATTTCATTGGGATTGCTATCTATACTTTTAATGGATTCTTTCATTGTTCCATATTCGACATACGCCCCATATCGTCCATCTTTGATAACTACGTCAATATCTTTGTATTTTCCAAGATTACGTTCTTTGGGGGCGATAAGGTCTTCTATTGTATATTCTTTGTTTTTTAGTTTATCTACATCGATTTTGAAGTTACGTTTGACGGAGATATATTCATATTTATCCTCTTCGTTCTTATACTGGATAACTGGTCCATATTTTTCAAACAAGACTACATGTTTATCATCCAATGGGTATGTTTGTTTGGGTATTTTACTTACTGATTTCGATAATTCTTTAATTTCATTATAACATTCGCGACATATGGAAGACCATTCTGTATTATCATTCGTAATTGCGTCTAATTTATCTTCCATTAATTTTGTATATTCATAAGAGAACAATGAATTATAATGTTCGATTAAAAACTCTACAGTTAATATTCCGATTGGCTGCAGTACCAACTTGTTTTTTTCATTTCCAAATGTCTTAGTTTCGGTTATTTCGGTCAGTTTATTGTCTTCTAACTTGAAATTATTGCAGTCAATATCTATACCCTCTACGTCTGTCTTTTTTACATATCCTCTATTTTGTATGGTAGATACGATTGTGGAAAATGTAGACGGACGTCCAATTCCGGCGGTTTCAAGTTTGTTGATTAAACTGGCTTCAGTATAATGTGTATGTTTATTCTTCATTGACACGATACTTTCAATCCAATTGTATTTTATTGGCTTTTGTAATTGGGTTTTGAAAAACATATGTAAACCATTTGCTTCATTCTGTGTATCCGTATCCAGTTTTTTTTCACTTACCGCTTTCCAACCTAAAAATATGGGTATTTCATGTGTATATGTATATTTCGTTTTTTCAGGTCCTGAAACTTCTAATGGGATTGCTTTATATTTAGCTTCGGACATACAACTTTCAACTGTATTTTTCCATATTAATTTATACATTGACACTAATCGTGTGTCATCTGACAATATAGTTTTATTTACTAACTGGGTAACACGTATAGCTTCATGGGGATTATTTGACTTCTTGTTCTCTAACTCATCTATATTGCCTATGTATTTTTCACTTCCATACTCTTTTTGAATGTATTTGAATATTTCTTGAAGAAATGGTTTTGCGTAATTGGTGCTTTCGGTCCTCATGTAGGTAATATACCCTGTTTGATACAGTTGTTGACATAATCGCATTGTTTCACTTGGAGATATATGTAAAATGTTACTTGCTACTTGGAGCAATCTGGAAGTATGAAATGGTTTTGGTGGTGATTTGGTTGTATCTCGTGGATTATTTATGGTAAGCATATGTTTATGATTGATGGATTTTTTAAGATGGTCTTCTACTTCTTGTTTGGTTTGGAATTCTATATTTAAATTAAAATGAATGTTCTTCTCGAAAAAGGAAGCTGTAGTTTTATAGTATGTTTGAATATTGTCTTTATTTTTTCGTTCTAACTCATTATCGTACACCAATCTTAGAGCGGGAGTTTGACATCTACCAGCAGACAAGGAATTTTTAGAATCATTATATAAATATTTCCACAATATTGGTGATATTTTATATCCTACAATAACATCTAATACTTGACGAGCATGTTGTGCTTTTACCAAATCTAAATTGATGGTTGTAGGTGATTTGATTGCTTGTAATAATGCGGTTTTAGTTACTTCGTGAAATATGATACGTGGAGTTGTTTCAGCTGATAATCCGAATTGTTCGCAGATATGCCAAGCAATTGCTTCTCCTTCTCTATCATCATCTGTAGCTAATATTATATTTTCTTTTGAGAACTTTGATATAGTTTGTTTCATAAATACAATATGGTCTTTCTTTTCAGTTAATTCTGAGAACTTAGGTTCAAATGTATCCTTTGTATCTATTGACTTGAGTCCATTTACGCTTCGGATATGTCCTTTTGATGAAATACAACAATAATTCGTCCCAAGATAGGATTCTATTTTGGCACATTTCGAAGGTGATTCGACAATAATCAAATAGGTTGCGGAAGAAAGGTTGTCGGAAGGTTTTGTTATTAGTTTTTTTGTATATTTATTACAAATTTTTTTAGACATATTGAGAACCTTGACACTATTATTATATAATGTATTAGTTTTATTAGGTTTTACAATAATATGAGAACATAGCATCATTGATTATTATTAAATTGATTTAAATATAATTATACGCATTATAATGAAACCATGCAAACCTATCAAGTAAATATCTATGACCGAAATTATACAAATTGGGGGTTGTTTGATTTGACAAATAATTCGACAATGGAAAACACTGAATTATTGAATCCGCTTACAAACAAGTGGTTCGATGGCGATACTATCGAGATAGCTGATACCCATACAACTAAAATATCAGGACTTGACAATAAAGTCCAATTAGAAGGCGTGTTAATACTGGAAGGAAATAAAACGTTTGGAAGAACCCCTAACAAGAAGCGTTTATACTATCGTTGTATTCCAAATAATAAAAATTATCCTGTATTTTTAGTCCCGTATGATGTAAAATTGGGATTTTCAAAACACCAACAAAACAAGTATGTATTATTTAAATATGTTAATTGGAATAGTAAACATCCATACGGGGAATTGGTAGAGGTATTGGGTGACGTTGATAATTTGGAAGTGTTTTATGAATACCAATTACATTGTAAAAAATTGCATACATCTATTAAGAAATTAACAAATCAAACTACATCTTCCCTGAAAAATGTACCAATAATAGAGAACATACTACAAAATTCCAATTACCATATTGAAGACCGGACAAATGAGTTTGTATTCTCAATAGACCCGGATGGAAGTAAAGATTTTGATGATGCGTTTAGTATTGAAAAACAAGATGATATCTATAAAGTATCTATCTACATAGCCAATGTTTATATTTGGATGGAAGAGCTGAATTTATGGGAGCACTTAACCGAACGTGTATCAACAATATATTTGCCGGATAGGAAGATACCCATGTTACCACTTATATTATCAGATTCTTTATGTAGTCTTCAAGAAAATGAATTGCGTATAGCACTGGCGATGGATATATATTTTGATAAAAATGGAAATTTAGTAGAGAACCGTGAAATCAGTTATAAAAATGTAGTAGTGAAAACGCGTAAGAATTTTGTATATGAAGAGAAAAAACTTCTGAAAAACAGCAATTACAAAGAAATGATGAATTTAACGAAATTATTAAAACCTATCGTTCAGGATAGTCATGAATTGGTAGAGTATTGGATGATTCGCATGAATAAAGAAGTGGGTACATCATTAAAAAAGAAAGAATGCGGTGTTTTTAGACAAGCCATTTATAAAAATGATACAAATGAAACTTATGCTGGACTTGATGATAATACATCCAGACTTATCCGTTCTTGGAATAATACAGATTGTAAATACGTATTATACGATAAAGATATTGTATTGAGGCATGATATGATGGATGTAGGAGAATACGTACATATTACAAGCCCAATTCGGCGTATGGTTGATTTATTAAACCAAATTATATTAGCATCCAGCGAACAACTTGTAACCGAACGCAGTATTAACGCGAACCACTTTTTAGACAAATGGCTGGGAAATATAAACGGACTGAATACAGATATGAAAACAATACGTAAAGTACAAACCGATTGTCAGTTATTAGAACGTTGTACGAACAATCCAGAACTATTAGATGATATTCATGAATGTGTTTTATTTGGAAAAACGGAAATACAAGAATGTGGTTATTCGTATGTAGTATATTTGACAAATATGAATATATTAACACGAATCAAATCAACAGAAGAATACTCAGACTTATCCAAACAAAGATGTAAATTGTTTGTGTTTTCAGATGAAGATAATATCAAAAATAAAATTAAGTGCGAGTTACAAGAGTAAATGCTATGTATGAACCCACCATAAAAATAAAGGAGTCAAATAAAATATCAATCAAATTATTATGATAGGTCAATCGTAAGGGTTTTGATATTCCCATATGGTATGTATAATACACAAATTCAAGTAGTAGGCGTTCATGTAATCAACCATTATAGTACAGAAAAAATACTTTTAGAATCAATATAAAAATATCATTACTATATATAAATAATATGTATCTTTTTAAGACTACTATGTTTTTGTTGTCAGTAGCTTCGCTCACTGTGAATGCTACATTTGTAGAGCGTTTTGAGAACTGGGTTAAGGAGTTCAGACAAGAATTCCGTGATACCGAGCAGCGTGAAGGTATTATGCGTAAATGGATTGAAAATGATAAATTCATTGACGAGACGAATACCAAAAATTTAACTTATACTTTGGGACACAACCAGTTTTCTGGTATGGATTCTGATGAATTCAGTCAGTATCTTGGATTCTCTAATCAAGAGGGTGTTCTTGGACGTAAGTTTAACCTTGATAACTTTAAGAAGAAGTTAGATAAGACAAAGTGTTTGTATGACTGTGTCAAGCATCACACAGAGATGTCTACATTGAAGACGGTTGAATGTGTTACCGGTTGTCTTGATAGTGATGAGTTAACCACTGTTTCACTTCCGGATAGTGTGGATTGGGTTACTGCCGGTGCTGTAACCCCTGTCAAGAACCAAGGACAATGTGGTTCTTGTTGGAGTTTCTCCACAACTGGTGCTCTTGAGGGTGCTTTTTACATAAAGACTGGTACTCTTGACTCTTTCTCCGAACAACAATTAGTTGATTGTGATACTCGCAAGAATGGAGGTAAAGATATGGGATGTAATGGTGGTCTAATGGATAACGCATTTGCTTGGATTGAGAAGAATGGCGGTCTTTGTACTGAGACTGAATATCCTTACACGTCTGGTACAACTAAGACAGGTGGTTCTTGTGATACCTCTTGTCAAGTTGTTAAGGGTAGCGATGTGAAGGATTTTGTTGATGTGAAACCTAACTCTGATGATGCTATGATGACTGCTTTAGCACAACAACCCGTAGCTATTGCTATTCAAGCCGACCAAACGAGCTTCCAATTATACAAGTCAGGTGTATTTACTGATGCGTGTGGAACTGGTTTAGACCACGGTGTTCTTACTGTTGGATATGGTACTATGTCTGGTAAGGATTATTACAGAGTTAAGAATTCTTGGGGTGAGACTTGGGGCGATGCTGGTTATATTTATATGGGACGTGGAAGCGAATTTAACGGTGGTAACGGTCAGTGTGGTATGTTGATGCAAGCCAGTTATCCTGAGCTATAAATAAAAAATATAAAAATGATAAAATAATACCGCATCAATAATGTTATTTCATGATTCACATTATTGATATTGTTACACCGACCGGAAATAAAAATGATACAACCGGGTTTGAATCAGCGCAAACAATATATAATATTTTCATGATAACGGAGTTAGATATACCCTTGTAAATATATGTATACTATAAAATGTCTTTCAAACTACACGACATGGTTGGTTGGCTAAAATCTATACATTTCATATATGTTGTTGTATCAAAGAGTGCAATTGATAATGGATTGGATACAATGTATACTATCA
>Ga0075108_10000558_pt1 | contig 21940 bp, 14 predicted proteins | sample AntAceMetag02UK1_FD_69797 | JGI IMG/M metagenome (GOLD analysis project Ga0075108, IMG submission 69797) | Saline lake microbial communities from Ace Lake, Antarctica - Antarctic Ace Lake Metagenome 02UK1 | ecosystem: Environmental > Aquatic > Non-marine Saline and Alkaline > Saline | place...
GTGTTGGAACTCGCGTTGTAAGAGGCCAAAATTGCTGTTAACAGATAATCTCCATTCTCAGTATTGGAAGCAAGGCTTATGGATTTACCCGTTTGCCCGGTAATACTAGTACCGTTTCGCTGCCACTGATATGTAAAGGCATCTTCTAAGTCTGTTGTTACATCCGTTCTAGTTCCGTCTGCCGCTATTGCATTAATCGTTTGCACTTGCAACACCATAGTAGTATTTAAGCAACTCGTATATGCAGAAGCATAATCCGTTATAAGTTCAAATGAAGCAGGGGATACGGCAACCGTTATTTCTGAATTCTTTGAAGAGCTAGAACAAGCACCTCCAGATTGTGTTACTTCCGCATAATAATCACCTTCTTGAGTGATGGCTAAAGTGCTATTTGTTTCTCCTGAAATTTCTACCGTATTACGAAACCACCTAAAAGTTGGTGAGTTTGCAGTTGTGTTAACGCTTAAAGTCTGTGTTTGGGACGGAAGTACCACTACGTTGGCTGGATTGTCCCTGATTACGGAATAGTTATCAGCATTGGTCATACTTACAGCGCCTGACCGTTCGGTACATACACCTGGTGCAGATATCTCCACGGCATAATCTGCTTCAAAACCTGCTGTTGCTGCATTAACGGTATAGGTAGTTCCTATCGCTCCTGGAATTACGACATCATTTTTATACCATTGATAGCTCCATGAAGCATCGGTCATATTTATGGCAAGTGTTTCTGTATCACCAGCACATAAGGCTGTAGCTGAAGGAGTGTTAATGGCTATGCCAGAACCTCCAGCGCCAATAGTTACATCTACAATGTTAGAATCTGTGTTTCCAGAACCTGTACAAATAGGGCCATAATCTATAAAAACACTGTACATTCCACTTTGAGATACGTTTAAAGTATGACCTGTTTCAGTTGCCAACAGGGTTCCGCTTCTGTACCAAGAATATTGATATGTTTCTGGATTGGTAATATTATCAACTTGCAAGGTAATAGCATTGGTGCTGCATATACTTCCTGGAGGCACTCCATCTCCTGCTTCACTTATGTTCAAGTTAGAAGTTACATCCATATAATACATGTTATATGCATCAGATTCCGTTCCAATTCTAACTGGGTCGGTACTTCGAACCCGCATTCTGTAGCCCTGCCCTCTAGTAGTAACTGGTACTGCAAAGCTAACGTCAAAATCATTATTTGAATTTTGATCTGTAATCGTGGAAAGTGTTGTTGGACCGGCGAAACTGCCACTGGCATCCGAAAGTTCTAAGATGAACTCGTTACCTGCGTTAGCCGTTCCAGCCCACGTTATATTGACAAAATATTCGTTAAAACCACCATTACCAGCACAAATAGCTGGCCAAGGAGAATTACCTGCCAAGTTTGGATTATCGGCTGGTACAGGTGCATTTATTACAATGGCTTGTGCGCTAAGCTGCACCGCAACGAAAAGTAACAAAAGCGTGGTTAAGATGTAATTTTTGGGATAATTTTTCATAATGATCTGTAGTTTTGGGCCCCTACTCGTATATGAACATCGAAGGCGTATCTTCACAAACCTTCTATTCAACGACAAATATGTTCCTTTTAGCGTGTTTATGGAATTTATTGTTGTGGCAACCCCTAAAACTGTTGTGAAACTGGTTTAATGGAGGGTCAGCCTATTTTAAACGCGGTGCTTAGCGCATTTTTGCTACTTTTGTAGCCTGAAATAATAGGATATGAGCGAGACACCAAAGTCTTTGAATTTTATAGAGCAGATCATAGAGGACGATCTTCAAAATGGATACGCTAAAAATGAGCTGCGATTCAGGTTTCCACCAGAACCAAACGGATATTTACACATAGGACACGCAAGTTCTATAGCCCTTAATTTTGGACTTGGAATTAGGTATAATGCCCCTGTAAACCTGCGCTTTGACGACACCAATCCGGCCAAGGAAGAACAACGGTTTGTGGAAGCTATTAAACGAGATGTAGCGTGGTTGGGCTATAAGTGGGATACCGAACGGTATGCGTCAGATTATTTCCAACAACTCTATGATTGGGCAGTTATTCTTATTAAAGAAGGAAAAGCTTACGTAGATGATCAATCTTCGGAAGAAATGGCCGTTCAAAAAGGAACGCCTACAGAACCCGGTACGGAAAGTCCAAATAGAAATAGATCTATTGAAGAAAATCTTGCCCTCTTCGAATCGATGAAAAAAGGAGAATTCGCAGAAGGCACCCACGTGCTTCGCGCTAGGATAGATATGACCTCCTCCAATATGTTGATGCGAGATCCGATCATTTATCGCGTCTTGCACAAGGCACATCATAGAACAAATACCGATTGGTGTATTTACCCCATGTACGACTGGACGCATGGTGAGAGCGATTATATAGAGCAAGTGTCCCACTCCTTTTGCACCTTGGAATTTGCCATGCACCGCGAATTATACGATTGGTTTTTAGATATCGTATACGATGCTAACAAGGTGCGTCCAAAACAACGCGAATTCGCTAGACGAAACTTAAGCCATACCGTAGTAAGTAAACGGAAGTTGGCTCAATTGGTAGAACAAAATGTGGTGAACGGATGGGACGACCCTCGTATGCCTACCATAGCAGGTCTTCGAAGAAGAGGTTACACTCCAGAAAGCATACGCAACTTTGCTGATACTATCGGTATTGCAAAACGTGACAACCTTATTGATGTTTCCCTTTTAGAGTTTCATGTACGGGAACACCTAAATAGAATTGCACCAAGGGTAATGGGTGTACTAGATCCACTAAAAATAGTGCTGACTAACTATCCAGAAGGACAAGAAGAATGGCTGACATCTGAAAACAGTCAAGAAGACGAAAGTCTAGGTTTTAGGGAGGTACCTTTTTCAAGAGAACTTTATATAGAAAAAGCAGATTTTAGAGAAGAAGCCAACAAAAAGTTCTTTCGTCTTAAATTAGGACGGGAAGTAAGACTTAAAAGTGGATATATCATAAAGGCAGAGAGCTGTACCAAAGATGCTGACGGAAATGTAATCGAAGTACAATGTACCTACGACCCCAAAAGTAAAAGCGGTAGCGGTACAGAAGAAAGCCTAAGAAAAGTAAAAGGAACCTTGCACTGGGTTTCTATTAAGCATGCGCTGCAGGCAGAAATACGATTATACGACCGGCTGTTTACAGATGAAAGTCCGGACACACATAAAGACAAAGACTTTATGGAGTTCGTTAATCCTGATTCTCTTGAGGTAATTACGGGTTTTGTAGAACCCAGTTTATCATCGGCAAAACCGGAAGACACCTTCCAATTTCAACGTATGGGCTATTTTTGTGTGGACCAAGATAGTTCTGAACACCAATTGGTATTTAACAGGACTGTGGGGCTCCGTGATTCTTGGGCAAAGATTCAGGACAAACAATAACTGAATTGGTATTTGGGCCGGTGACAATAAACACTTTCCCATTTGCCTAATCGAAGCAATTTAAGCTTTCATTACACGTCATAAAAAGCCCGAAATACAATTTGTATTTCGGGCTTTTTAGTACTTGTTTGCGTTACTCCTTCTTCTTAGGTTTATCGATGTTAGTCTTTTTCATGGACTCCCCAATCATATTACTTGCCGTAAAAGAAGCGACCATGTTATTCAACATATCACTGCCTGCTTGTGGCGAGTTTGGTAAGAGAATCAAGTTGGTGTTAGTCTCTTCACCTATAGACTGTAAGGTGTCGTAATGCTGCGTAACTACAATTAAGGCAGAAGCTTCTTGGGAATTGATACCCACTTTGTTCAATACCTCTACGGATTCTTCCAGACCACGCGCAATTTCACGACGCTGATCGGCAATACCCATTCCCTGTAAACGCTTACTCTCCGCCTCTGCCTTCGCTTTTTCTACAATTAGGATACGTGCGGCATCGCCCTCAAACTGTGCGGCTATTTTTTCTCGTTCCGATGCATTAATACGGTTCATGGCCTGTTTTACTTGTCCGTCAGGATCTATGTCGGTTACCAGGGTTTTAATGATGTCAAAACCATAATCGGCCATAGCGTCGTTGAGTTCAGCTTTTACTGCTAACGCGATATCATCCTTTTTAACAAAAACATCATCCAACTTCATTTTAGGTACCTCGGCTCTAACTACATCAAATACATAGGATGTAATTTGATCATGAGGATAATCCAACTGGTAAAAAGCATCGTATACTTTTTCCCGAATAACCCTGTACTGAACGGAAACCTTAAGCTTAACGAACACATCATCCAAGGTCTTTGTCTCTATAATAACATCTAATTGTTGAATTTTAAGACTCAAACGACCTGCAATTTTTTGCACAAAAGGAATCTTAAACTGCAGCCCAGACTGCCTAATACTGCTAAATTTACCAAAAGTCTCAATAATCGCTGCGGTCTTCTGCTTAACAATAAAAATACACGAAAACAGCACGAGCACTAAAAATATTATAATTGGTATAAAAAAGAAATCTCCCATAGTTTTATAATTTTAATGTTTACAGCAAAATACAAAAGCTTAAGGCAAGTTGTTCTGTTTTTCTTTGTTTTTATGACAGAGGTTCATAAAATTTTAAAGTGGTTTACTTTTGTATCGCTCCAAAACTAGATAGTTAAAGAGATAATTAACTTCTATTCCTTCTTCGTGTTCATTGACATTTAATCTTTGAGGTTCAACCGCTGCACGTATTTTCTATTCCAAAATAATCATCCTAGTCTTAACTTAGTAAACCACAATTACGTTTAACTAAGTTAAACCAAAACAGCAACCCTATATAAGAGGATATTCCATTATCTTTATTCCTTCAAACATATTAATGAACTACTCCCTACTGTCCTCGCCATTGCAAGGCTTTACTGATTATATTTTCCGAAATGCACAACAGAAATTCTTTGGAGGAATAGACACCTACTATGCGCCTTACATAAGGTATAACAGAAAGCTGGTTATAAAAGGATCGTATCAGCGAGACCTAAATCCTGAAGCAAACACCACACTTACAGTAATCCCACAGGTAATGACGGCAGATGCTGACGCCTTCATACATACCGTAAGGTATATTCAATCCTTGGGATACAAGGAGCTTAACTGGAATTTGGGCTGTCCGTATCCCATGGTTACGAATAGCGGCATGGGTTCTGGCCTTATCTGCAATACTGAAAAAATCGATCATATTCTAGATCGTGCACATAGCGAAACAGATGTAACCATATCCATGAAAATGCGACTTGGATATGAAAATAGTAATGAAATTTTGGACGCTTTTCCAATACTGGATAAGTACCCACTTAAAAATGTGGCCATTCATGCGCGACTTGGAAAACAATTATATAAAGGTGGCGTAGACTTAGAAGCTTTTCAGAAATGTGTGGATGCAGCCAAACACACCTTATATTACAATGGTGACATTACCACAGTAGGGCAGTTTAATAGCATGCGCGAACGATTTCCTTCCATAGTACATTTTATGATCGGTCGTGGTCTTATTGCTGATCCATTTCTCCCCAGTATGATAAAGGGTGGCACGACAGAATACCCTGCCAACCGATGGGCTATTTTTAGAGAATTTCATGATACCATTTACGAACAGTATGATGCTCTTCTTTCTGGGCCAACACCTATTAAAATGAAAATGCTTGGGTTTTGGGAGTTCTTTTGTCAATCCACAAACAATCCCAAAAAAGTATATAAAGCAATCAAAAAAGCGGGGAATCCGTACAAATACAAGCAAGCGGTAGGGGATATTCTTGCTGCTCAACCAAAAAATATCCTTTAACCCATCTAAACACTATTTAGTTTGGTCTAAAAAATAGCGTGTACAAAGACCCCGTTCCTCCTGTTCCTACTCCACCACCAAAATTTATGGCTATAGAACCATCCCCTTTTAAATCTCCCACATAAGAAATAGACCTAGAAAAACGGTCTCCACTATTAAGGGCTAAATTAAAATCGCCTTCCGTAGCGCTAATTTTATCAAACGCTTTTACTGTTTTGTCTGCATTTAGGTATAACACATAACCCACGCCTTCATTCTGTTGGTTTGCTCCGGTAACCAAATCTGTAATTCCATCACCATCTATATCGCCTGCAGCGCACATAGCGTGTCCAAACTGCGCTCCAAACGTTCCGTTTGGATTCTCTTCTAAGTCTAAGGAATCTGTAAACCCGTTTTCACCTTCTGTAATTTTAAGTTTTGAAACTACGTTAAACGTTGTTGCGTCTAAAGAAAGCATCCATATAGCTCCTTTGCCTCCGTCTGACATAAATGCTCCCACTGCCATTTCTAGCGTACCGTCATTATCCAAATCTCCAAGCATAGCCACTTCTCTACCTCCAAACTGATTACCGTTCTCTAATCCTGTGCCAAAATTCCCTTCTATAGAACTAATCGTTACTGTATTAGGTCGCATTACTTGAGAATCCTCATCTAAAAACAAAATAGCAATAGCACCTCTTGAGGTGCCGCCATCATTTGAGCCTGGATTACAGGCAACTAAATCTATTCTATTGTCATTATTAATATCACCAATAGCTGTAAGGCCATTCGCAATGATATTTTCATTCTTCACGAAATCTTTTACCGTACCATCTACATTAAGATGAATAATATAAAGCGCATTGTTTGGAGGAACAGGAGACGATACCGCAATATCTGGAATGCCATCCCCATCGTAATCACCAATACCAGCAACACCGTAACCAAAGAAGTTTCCAGCATTTAAGGTCTCATTAAATCCGCCTTCTAACATAGAGATTTTCTGATTCGCTAAAACGGAGCCATCAGTATTCATAAATAAAATATAAACCGCACCAGCATCAACACCTCCATCATCATCTGATCTAGCTCCAATAACAAAATCTATTACACCATCGCCATTTACATCTCCAATAGCATCATGATCTCGGGCAAACCGATCACCAGAATCTAAATCTGCCACCAGACCGCCAGACCCGTTTTCAATTTTAACAAAGCCTGCTGCTTGAAAAGAGGGTTCCGCTATTTCTGGAACTTCCTCTTCAGGATTTTCTTCTATAGTTTCTTCTGGAATTGCCTGATCGTCAGAATTACTACTACAGCTTAAAAAAAACATTAAAAAACCTGCAAAAATTAAAGTCCTTTTTATCATAGTACATTTATTTGTTCCGAACTAAGACTACAGATTTTCATAAAGGTTTAATTACCTAGTGTTTTAAATAAAGGAATTCCTACTAATAAGTACATACGCAGCAATAAGATTACGGTTCAAAACTCCAAATAGTAGCCCATTAACGATGCTGGTTTTAGGTTAGAAGGGCTATAAAGCCTAGCCTAAACGAATCAAAACAGTAGCTTTTAAAAAATTATTTCCGTTAGCCATCTTTATAAAAGATCTGAAGGCAAAAAAACACAAGTGCCGTCAATCCAATTTAAAAAAGATTAGTTTTATTCCTTATAGAGGTAAATAACCAAAACCCGACTACCTGAAACCACCAAAAAATCATGTCTTCGAACACACCAAAAGAAGAAAAGTCAAGACTAAACGCTCGTAACAAAAATAAAGAACGTTATGACTTGTCTGCATTAGTTATGGCTATACCTGAGTTAAAAAACTATGTACGCCCCAATAAATATGGAGTGATATCCCTAGATTTTTCAAATCCGAAGGGAGTCAAACTTTTAAACAAAGCGATCCTGCATCATTATTACGGAATTACAGCTTGGGAATTCCCTGATGAAAATCTATGCCCGCCAATTCCTGGCAGGGCAGACTACATTCATTACGCAGCAGATCTACTAGCAGAAACCAATGTTGGAAAAATACCGTATGGGAAATACATCACTTGTTTAGATGTTGGTATGGGTGCAAGTTGCATTTATCCCATTATTGGTGTTGTGGACTATGGTTGGCGTTTTATTGGGACGGATATTGATGTAAAATCAATTGCATCGGCACAACACATTATCAACTCAAATGAAGTTTTAAAAGACAAGGTTGAGTGTAGGTTACAAACAAATTCAACCCGTATTTTTGAAGGGATACTCCACACAAAAGATAAAATTGATATAACTGTCTGCAATCCTCCTTTTCACGCTTCAATAGAAGAGGCTCAAAAAGGAACGAGAAGAAAAATAAAAAACCTGTCTGGGAAAAAAGTGAAAATGCCTGCACTCAATTTTTCGGGAATGAGCAATGAGCTGGTGTATGATGGCGGAGAACATCAATTTATTCAGAACATGATTAGAGAGAGTGCACTGTTTTCTAAAAGTTGCTTTTGGTTTTCAACTTTAGTTTCTAAAGAGTCGAACCTTAAGGGAATTTATATGAGTTTGAAAAATGCTAAAACAACTAAGTTCAAGACAATACCTATGGGGACTGGCAATAAATCTAGTCGTATCGTTGCATGGACCTTTCTATCTAAAGAAGAGCAACAGATTTGGAAAAATGTCAACTGGCAAGGTTAGACCAAGGCATTCGTAATTCCGTTATCAAATGTTTTTCCTTGGATAACTAAAACATCTAAACCGTTTTTCAAACTTAAGAAAGTTCATAATTTATCATTAATTAGTAACTTGCGATTCACATTGCTCATTTAACTCTTGACAATTATAGCTTATTAAGAATCAATGACATCGACCCAAGGGTGCCAGGTATGCGTCTGAAAACATATTTATATCTCGAGGCAAGTCTCGGGAAATTAAACCCTCGATGAGGGATTAAAATCTAACAACTATGAAAAAAATCGTTTTTTTATTGCTTGGAGCGTCCCTATTTCTTAATTGTAAGCAGCATACAAAAAAAGTTGATTCAGCAGCACCTGAACCAACTGGCACAGAAAATATTGCCTATCAATGGGGGCAAATGGCCTTAACCGCAACAGCAAACGATACCGAACGGTTTCAACCAAGACCTACCATAACATCGCGCTACTTAGGACTCATATCTATTTCGGTTTTTGATGCTTGGGCCATGTATGACGAAAAAGCAACGCCCGTATATTTGGCAGGTATTACAAAACGTCCTTCTATAGAACATACATTAAACAACAAAGAGGTAGCCATTAGTTTTGCCGCCTTTCGCGCAATGAGTGAGTACTATTATTCAGACACCGAACTGTTTGCTAATTTCATGAAAGAGCTTGGGCTTGACCCCAACAATACTAGTTTAGACCCAGCAACCCCAGAGGGAATAGGAAACTTAGCTGCAAAAGCAGTAATAGAAGCAAGAAAAAATGACGGTGCAAATCAGTATGGAGAAGAAGAAGGCTCTAATGGCGAGGCTTATTTTAACTATGTGGGCTACGAACCTATAAACTCCGCAGATTCCAATGTTGATATAAATAGATGGCAACCTAAATATTTTACGGACGGTAAGGGTGGTACGTTTGCTCCAGCCTGTCTTACGCCTTTTTGGGATAAAGTTACCCCGATTGCCCTTAAAACAGGTGCTCAATTTAGACCCGGACCGCCACCTATGCTAGGTTCCAAACAACTGGAAGAGGAAGTTAAGGAGGTTGTTGAAATGCAAGGCAACCTAACAGATTACCAAAAAGCCCTAGTAGAGTTTATGCGAGACGGGCCACAATCCGTGCAACAAGCGGGACACTGGCTAAAGTTCGCGCAGGATGTTTCTAGAAGGGATAACCACACCTTAGACCAGGATGTTAAAATGTATTTCTACAACCAGGTAGTCGCCATGGATGCCTTTATAGCTTCTTGGGACTCCAAAATGTTTTATGATTATGCGAGACCATATGCATTGGTGCACGAGTACTATGAGGGAAAAACAATAAAAGCCTGGGGAGGGCCCGACAAGGGCATGATAGAAATGGACGGTTCTCAGTGGAGGCCTTATTCTCCCGACACTTTTTTATGTCCGCCATTTCCTAGTTATACCTCTGGTCATAGTACTATTAGCGGTGGTTGTGCAGAAGCTTTAAAGCTATGGACCGGGAGTGAAACCTTTGGTTCGGAGGCAGAACTAGTTGCTGGCGCCATGACAGAACCTAATCAGTTGGGAGATGCGATTACACTTAAATTTCCAACATTTACAGAAACTGCTGAAATGGCTGGTGTTTCTAGGGTTTTAGGCGGATATCATATTCAAGCAGATAATGTAGCGGGGCTAAAATTAGGCAGGGATGTGGCGCACGAAGTTTGGGGCTTTTATAAAAAGCATGTGGGAGGAGAGTAGTAGTTTCCACTACTATTACTCTAAAACAGCTATCGCTTTCGCTATTCTAGCTATCGTTTCTTCTTTCCCAATCATTGTCATAATATCAAAAATATGCGGTCCCTTCATATCTCCAACAAGCACTAAACGTAAGGGAGGCATCACTTTTCCAAAAGAGAGTTCCGCATCCGTTATCCAAGATTTTACATTGGTTTCTAATGTTTCAGAAGAAAAATCAGTCTGTGTTTTTATAACCTCTAACAACTGATTCATAATATCGGTTGTTCCTTCTTTCCATTGTTTCTTAGCAGCCTTTTCATTATACGCTGCTGGTGACACAAAGAAATAATCGCTCAGTTCCCAAAAATCGGAAACAAAAGTGGCTCTTTCTTTTATCAAACCAATTACTTGCTTCACATACTCAGGGCTGAGTTTAGAGTTATCAATATGAGAATGCGTCCCTAATTCCAATAAGAATAATTCAGCTAGCTCAGCATCGTTTTTAGACTGCATGTATTGTTGGTTGTACCATTTGGTCTTATCCGGGTCAAAACGTGCGCCTGACTTATTAACTCGTTCTAGGTTAAAGGTTTCTACTAGTTCCGATAGGCTGAAGATTTCTTGTTCCGTTCCTGGGTTCCATCCCAAAAGCGCTAAAAAGTTGACGACAGCTTCGGGGAAGAAGCCTGCTTCTTTGTACCCTACAGAGTCATTCCAAGATAATGGAAATATAGGAAAACCACCCTTTTCTCCGTCTCGCTTACTTAGTTTTCCTTTTCCGACCGGTTTCATAATCAAAGGTAGGTGCGCAAACTCGGGTGCTTCCCATCCAAATGCATCATATAATTGCTGGTGCAATGCTAAAGAGGGAAGCCATTCTTCCCCTCGGATAACATGTGAGATTTCCATTAAATGATCATCTACAATATTGGCTAAATGATAGGTAGGCATGCCATCACTCTTATACAACACTTTGTCATCCAAAACATTAGAGTCTATTTGCATATCGCCTCTAATGATATCCGTAAGGTGGACTTTCTCATCTGGCGCCGTTAAGAATCGAATCACAAAATCTTCTCCTGAAGCCAATCGCTTTTCAACTTCCTCGGACATTAACGACAAGGAGTTGTCCAGCTTCAATCTGTTATGCCAATTATAAATAAAAGTCTTTCCTTTTGCTTCGTGGTCTTTTCTATGAAAGTCTAACTTTTCTGAGGTGTCAAAGGCGTAATATGCTTTTCCTTTTTCAATTAATTCATCAGCATATGCCTTATATAACTGCTTCCGTTCGCTTTGACGGTACGGGCCAAACTTATCCTTGGGTTTTTCTGGGCTTTCATCAAAAGGAATTCCGCACCATTCCATGGCGTCTATAATATACTTTTCTGCACCTTCAACATATCTGTTTTGATCGGTGTCCTCTATACGAAGTATAAAATCTCCACCATGTTTCTTAGCGAACAAATAATTAAACAATGCAGTACGAACTCCACCAATATGTAGTGGTCCCGTGGGACTGGGTGCAAAACGAACACGAACTTTCTTACTCATAGCTAAAAATTGAAACGCAAAGATAGTGTATGCGCTAGGAGTAGAAAAGATTAGAAACAAACATACTATCTGCTAAGGACCATTTCTTTTGGAATTCGAGGATTCATTAACTTAAACCATAAAGGTGGAATAAACGACAACACCATTGAGGTTGGATACCCATAAGGCATTTGTGGAGAAATATCATGGTAGTCCAGCACCTGATATTTTTTGGAAGATTTAAAATGATGGTCGCTATGACGGGTTAATTCATACAAAACGATACGTCCAATGACATGGTTGCTATTCCAAGAATGTACTTCGCGCACACGTTCATATCTTCCCGAAGGTAATTTTTTACGCATGAGTCCATAATGTTCAATATAGTTCACGGTTTCTAGCATCAAAAACCCAACAACACCGGAACAAAATGCAATTAGTAACCCTAGTGCGCCAAAAACAAGAAACACTGTTATAAGGTAGCAGATTTGTATCAGCGTATACCAAAGCATATCGTTTTTAAAAGAGAAGAAAGGCAGTGAATATCTCTTTAAGATTTGCTGCTGAAGTTTCCATGCACTCCCGTATTGCATTAGGGTAGAGCTTATCCAAAACGAATATACCGATTGGTTAAACCTTGCCGTTGCGGGGTCTTCTGCTGTTGCCGCATTGGCATGATGCCCAAAGTTATGCTCTATATAAAAGTGCATATAATGGGAGGGCAAGAGTAGTGTTTTTGCTAAAGTGCGCTGTAACTTGCTATCTCTATGTCCTAATTCATGAGCTACGTTTATACCATTGGTTCCTAAAACAATTCCCATAGAAAGCACCAAACCTACCAATTCATACGTTTGATAGCTGTGGGTAGAAACATCATATAGTAAATATCCCAAAAGGCCAAAAACCAGAGGAAGGTTAAAATATAGCATCCAATCGAAGAGTTTGCTCTTTTCTTTTTCCTCGCGCTCATCGCCTTCAAAATTACTGGTGTCGTGGGGCAATAATAGTTCCATAATCGGAATTAGTACGAAGGCGTAGAACGGAGTAAAAAAGCTCCAATGTTCCTTAAAATAAAAACTGATTATGGCTGAAAAGGGAAGGCTAAGTGCCGCTAAGTATTTTAAATCTTTCATCTTTTCCTATTTGTTTTGTTATTTAAAAGCGAAATGCAAGACGATAGTTCCAGCTAATAAACGGCATCACTTTGTAAGAATGCCTAATGCACCATATGGCATTTAACAGTTTTTTCTAATAAAAAAATTCCACTAAGGAGTATCTTGGTATTAAATATAGTCCAAATTGCGCACTTACAACAACATACTAGACAAGCTTAACGAGTTCATTCGTAAGCATTACACTCAAAAACTAATCAAAGGCATCCTATTGTTCCTAGCTTTTGGTCTACTTTTCTTTTTAGCGGTTATGGGAGTAGAATATGCGCTTTGGTTGAATTCGACCGGACGTTTAATACTCTTTTTACTATTCATAGGAACCGAACTTTTTCTGCTCTTCACCTATATCTTAACACCTCTTTTTTATCTGTTTAAAGTAAAAAAGGGCATTACACCAAAAGACGCAGCGCTATTGATCGGAACACATTTTCCAAAAATTGGGGATAAGTTGTACAACTTACTAGATCTTGCAGACAATCCAGAAAAATCGGAATTATTGCTTGCCAGCATTGAGCAACGCTCTGAGCAACTGAGTCCTATTCCATTTTCCAACGCAATAACGTATAAAGATGCTTTTCGTTACAGTAAATATATCCTAATTCCGATGCTGCTTGTTGGCTTGTTATGGGTTTCTGGCAATTGGAGCTCCTTTTTCGGCTCTTATGAGCGGGTAGTAAACTATGATATGGCTTATGAGCCACCAGCTCCTTTTCAATTTCAGTTATTGTCCAAAGACCTTAGGGTTATGGAAAGTGAGGCGTTTACCTTTCAGGTTGTGACTGTAGGAGCCATAAAACCGGAAAACGTATATGTTGTCTTGGGCGGAAAGGAAATTCTTCTACAGGAAAATAACGGTAGTTATCAATATACCCTTTCGCCGCCTATCCATACATCAACCTTTAGTTTTAAAGGGAATGAAGTGCGCTCTAAAGAATACCAACTGACTGCCTTAAAGGCTCCTGCCATTGTAGATTTCAATATCAATCTGCAGTATCCCGCCTATTTGAACAAACCCAACGAAACTTTAAAAAGTACGGGAAACGCCCTAATGCCAGAAGGCACTAAAGTAACCTGGGAAATTATGGGACAGGATACCGAACAAATTAGATTGGTTACAAAAGATACTGTGCTATCATTTACAAAAGAAAACAACGCCTTTGAACTTTCTAAGCGGGTGTATTCGGATATGTCTTATCAACTGACTACCTCAAATAGGAATGTGACTGATTACGAAAAATTAGACTACAGCTTTAAGGTGATAAAAGACGGATATCCGACAGTAAAAGTTGTTCAAGTAATGGACTCCCTTAACCCTAATGTTTCTTATTACTCCGGCGAGGCAGCAGACGACTATGGCGTTTCCTCCATTGATTTGGTCTACTACGAAATAGGGAAGGAGCAAGCCAAGCAAAGTATCGGAATAAGCAAGGAACAAGGGAATTTTAACCAATTCTATTACACCTTTCCGTCAGGTTTAGCTCTTGATGCCGCAAAAGACTATGAGTTTTACTTTTTAGTGACCGATAACGATGGAATACGTAAGGGTAAAACCACTAAAAGTCAAACATTTAGGCAGGTTATTTTTGATGATAACCAATTGAAAAACAAGGAATTAGAGTCCCAGCAAAACTTAATTGAAAACTTGGACAAATCCTTGGAAAAGGCAAGGAAACAAAAGGAAGCTCTAGAAGAATTGAACGCCCAACAGAAAGAAAAGAACAGTTTAAACTTCAACGATAAGAATCAGGTAAAGGATTTTCTTAAAAAGCAGCAACGACAGGAAGAATTGATGCAGAAATTCAGTAAGGAGTTGAAAGAAAACCTAAATAAAAGTGACCAAGACGAGAAACTAAACCAATTGCTACAAGAACGTTTGGAACGCCAAGAACTGGAAGCCCGCAAGAACGAAAAGCTCTTAGAGGAACTGAACAAGATAGCAGACAAAATCAATAAAGAGGAATTGACAAAAAAGCTAGAAGAGGTAGCGAAGAAACAGAAAAACTCACAACGTAGCCTAGAGCAATTGGTAGAATTGACCAAACGGTATTATGTTACGGAAAAGGCAGCGCAGCTTGCTAAAGATTTAGAAAAGTTGGCGGAGCGCCAAGAGATACTATCCGATTTAAATATTAACCAAGAATTTTCTGAAAAAGAACAGGAAAAACTAAACGCCGACTTTGCTGAATTAACAAAGGAACTTGACGAATTACAAAAAGATAATGAAGATCTTAAAAAACCCATTGACTTAAATGTTAACGATACTACTAAGGAAGGGGTAAAAGAGAATCAAGAAAAAGCACTAGAGGAAATCAAGAAACACCAAGAAAACGAACAGGCTTCCGACATGGAAAAGATGGAACAAAATGCCTCCAGCGCTAAAAAGAACCAAAAATCTGCTGCAGAAAAAATGAAGGAGATGAGCGAAGCCTTAGGGGAATCTTCATCAAGCGGTAGTAGCGGTTCCTCGGTTGCGGAAGACGCAGAAATGCTTCGTCAAATTTTAGACAATCTTGTTATATTCTCGTTTAAACAAGAGAATTTATTTGACAGGTTAAGCGTACAAGACCAAGATGATGTTTCCCAATACGGCTCAACCGTAAGGGACCAACAAGAATTAAAAGGTTTATTCGAACATGTAGACGATAGTCTTTTTAGCCTTTCCTTACGCCAAGCAGAACTTTCAGAATTTGTTAACGAACAGATCACCGAGGTCTATTACAATATAGACAAATCTCTGGAAAGTATGGCCGAAGGACAAATGTACCAAGGGGTGTCCTATCAAAAATATGTACTTGCTGCAGCTAATAATTTAGCAGATTTCTTAGCCAATGTGCTAGAGGACATGAACCAAAGCATGCAACCAGGACAAGGTGAAGGTGAGAGTGGGGAAGGTTTTCAATTACCCGATATCATAAAAGGACAACAGTCCCTGAGTGAGAAAATGGGAAAAGAAGGCAAGAACGGGAAAGAGGGAGAAAAAGGCCAATCCGGACAACAAGGAAAAGACGGGCAGCAGGGAAAAGAAGGAAAAGAAGGTCAAGGCGGAGAACAGGGAGAGAGTGGTGCTGAAGGACAAGGTAAAAAAGGAGAAAAAGGAGAAGGGCAAGGAGAGGGCGGCGAAAACGGACAGGGCGAAAATGGGCAGAACGGAAAAGGAAAGGGACAAGGAAAAAACGAAGGAAACGGTGGTGGTTCCCAACAAGGAATGTCTGAAACCGAGTTACAGGAAATATATGAAATTTACCAAGAACAACAGCGTATTAGACAAGAGCTAGAAAAGCAACTAGCAAACATGATTAATAATGGTGATCGTAAACTAGGGAAAAAGCTGGTGCGGCAAATGGAAGATTTTGAAAACGATCTCTTGGAAAACGGCATTACACAGCGCACCATCAATAAGGCCAACAACATACAATATGAACTACTAAAGTTGGAAAATGCGGCCTTAAAACAAGGAAAAAAGACAGATCGCGAGAGTAGTGCCAACCAAAAGGACTTTACCAACCCTATTACCACGAAACCCTCTCTACTAGAGAATTATAGGAACGAGATAGAGGTTTTAAACAGGCAAGCCTTACCTTTGCGCCAAAATTTTCAGGACAAGGTAAAAACGTACTTTAAAAACAATGACTGATTTCCATTATGAAACCGATTTTAAATTAGAGGACGAAAACAAATACCTTGCTTGGGTGTACAAAATATGTTCATCCGAAGAGTATACATTAGGAGATTTGAACTACATTTTCTGTGACGATTCTTATTTGCTAAATATTAACCAAACCTATTTGCGCCACGATGATTACACAGACATCATTACGTTTGACTATACGGTTGGGAAGGTGCTCTCTGGAGATATTTATATTTCCATAGAACGTGTTTCTGAAAACAGCGTTAGCTACAGCGTTTCCCTGCAGAACGAATTACTTCGAGTTATGGCGCATGGGTTGCTTCACTTAATGGCATATAAAGACAAAGAAATTGGGCATATTGCAGAAATGCGTGCTAAAGAGGATGAAAAAATAAAAATGTTCCACGTGGAACACTAGGCTTATGTTTGGAGAAAATTACGATGTTATAGTAGTAGGTGGTGGACATGCGGGCGCAGAGGCTGCGGCGGCGGCAGCAAATATGGGGTCTAAAACCCTGTTGGTTACCATGAACTTACAAACCATTGGGCAAATGTCCTGTAACCCCGCTATGGGAGGTATTGCTAAAGGACAAATTGTAAGAGAAATTGATGCGCTTGGCGGTTACAGCGGTATCATTACAGACAAATCTGCCATACAATTTAAGATGCTCAATAAATCAAAAGGGCCAGCGATGTGGAGCCCTCGCGCACAAAGTGATCGTATGCGTTTTGCAGAAGAATGGCGCTTAATGCTAGAGCGCACTCCTAACGTGGATTTCTATCAAGAGATGGTTTCAGGTTTATTGGTAGAAGGTGACACCATTATTGGAGTGCGCACCTCTTTAGGTATTGATATAAAAAGTAAATCCGTGGTGCTTACCAACGGCACTTTTTTAAACGGACTCATCCACATTGGCGAAAAACAATTTGGTGGCGGTAGGGCAGGGGAAAAAGCTGCAACTGGTATTACCGAACAACTTGCCGGTTTTGGTTTTGTAAGCGGAAGAATGAAGACGGGTACACCACCACGTGTAGACGGAAGATCGCTCGATTATTCTAAAATGATTATACAACCTGGTGACGCGCAGCCTGAAAAATTTTCTTATACAAATACCCAAATCTTAAAGACGCAACGAGATTGCCACATGACACATACCAGTGCCCTTGTGCATGACCTGCTTCGTGAAGGCTTTGACCGCTCACCTATGTTTAACGGTAGAATACAAAGTATTGGGCCAAGATATTGCCCATCCATTGAAGATAAGATTCACAGATTTGCGGATAAGGACAGTCATCAAATGTTTATAGAGCCAGAAGGGTGGGATACCGTTGAAGTTTATGTCAATGGCTTTTCAACCTCTCTCCCAGAAGACGTTCAATTTAAAGCACTCCGCTCCGTTGTAGGATTTGAAGCAGTGAAATTCTTTAGACCTGGTTACGCAATCGAGTACGATTATTTTCCGCCCACCCAGCTGAAGCATACCCTGGAAACTAAATTAGTAAATAACCTTTACTTTGCTGGTCAAATTAACGGCACAACTGGCTACGAAGAAGCTGCTTCCCAAGGCCTAATGGCTGGTATAAATGCCCACCTTAAAATCCATGATAAGGATCCGTTTATCTTAAAACGTGATGAGGCTTATATTGGAGTACTAATAGATGACCTTATTACTAAAGGAACAGAGGAGCCTTATAGGATGTTTACATCTCGAGCAGAATATAGAACACTCCTACGCCAAGATAATGCAGACTTACGTCTTACTCCTATGGGTCACGCTATAGGATTAGCTTCTGACGAACGACTAAAACGTATGGAAGAAAAATTATCCAAGTCCGAGGCTTTCGTTAACTTCTTTAAAGAGACCAGCGTACTCCCGGATGACATAAACCCTATTCTAGAGAGTGTTGGTTCTGCTACTGTAAAACAATCAGATAAAATGTTCAAGGCTTTTTCGCGTCCTAAGGTAACCATGAAACATATGTTAGGCTTAGCTCCTGTAGCATCCTTTGTAGCTCAACAGAATATTGATGGCGAAGTACTAGAACAAACGGAAGTGCAAGTTAAATACTCCGGTTATATAGCAAAGGAAAGGGTGAATGCGGATAAATTACTCCGCCTAGAGCATGTAAAGATTCCAAATGACTTTAACTACACCAAGCTTAAATCACTTTCGTATGAAGCGCGAGAAAAACTGACAGCAATTAAACCTGTTACCATTTCCCAAGCTTCCAGAATCAGCGGAATTACTCCCAGTGATATAAGTGTGCTTCTTGTGTTTCTCGGTAGATAATTTAATTGTTCCACGTGGAACAATTAAATTATCTCGAATGTTATTGCCAGTAACCTGGATGTCGATTAAAACTTCAACGACTGTTCTTTTTGGTTACTTCAATTATAAAATGCTCTAAATTTATGCTAGCCGCTTTTCACACATTGTTAAATGCCGATATATTTAAATTCATCAACACCATCACCTAGCGTATCTCTAACCATACAAAACCCTTAAAACCTTTATCTTAGCAACGCTCTGCTTATCGTATCTAACCGCTACTATGAAACACTATATAAAAACAACAGATTATTTTTTTTCTCAAGAAGAATTCGAACTTAAGTTTGACACTGTCAACGAGATGCTCATCACATCCCCTATACCGGATAACTTAACCCTCTACTACAAGAGTGAAAACTATATTTCACATTCCGACCAGTCAAAAACAATTATTGATAAACTATACCTGTTAGTGAAAAACTATAGTTTAAGACGAAAGGTTCAACTATTAAATTCGTTAATTCCTTCAGGTGGTACTCTTTTAGATATTGGAGCAGGTACAGGTGATTTTCTAAAAAGAGCTAAAAAGGCTAACTGGACCATTACCGGAATTGAACCTAATAAGCTAGCAAGGGAAAATGCAAAAACAAAAGGGATACAACTGCACGAAGACCTATCCGAATTAACTGAACCTAATTATGACATTATTACGCTGTGGCATGTGCTTGAGCACTTACCAAATTTAAACGAACAACTCACCCAAATTACCAATCTTCTCAAAAAGGATGGTTTTTTAATCTTAGCCGTACCTAACTATAAATCGTATGATGCAAAACACTACAAAAGGTATTGGGCTGCTTATGACGTCCCAAGACATCTTTGGCATTTTTCTCAAAAATCAATAGTAAAACTATTAACACCACATAGTATGGAACTTAGTAAAACAAAACCCATGCTGTTTGACTCCTTTTACGTATCCCTACTTTCGGAAAAATATAAAACAGGAAAAAATAGATATTTATCTGCATTCTTCCATGGCTTACTCTCAAACTTAAAAGGAATGATATCCAAAGAGTATTCTTCTCATATTTACATTCTTCAAAAGAGCTAAATCTTATTTGTATCTGCCTTATAGCGCTTTTATAGCCGTAATAATACATTTACATGTAAATCTGATAAAAAGCCCTTAAACCAGCTCTTAAGTGTTTAAAAACAATAACAATATTCTATGTTAATTTCGTAAATCATAGAAAAAACAAATACTATATTCTCTTTTCTAATACTTAAACCCTTACTCTTTATATAAAGTAAAAAAATAACTAATGCATTTAAAAACCTTTACTACTTTTGCGCAACATTAAATTAAAAACAATGAAAAAAATTATCCTTGGATTAGCAGTTCTTACCATCGTAGCCTGCCAACAAGAAAAAATTGGTTACGTTGATAACGTAAAGTTGATGAACGAGTATCAAGAAAAAATAGATGTTGAAGCAAAATTTAAAGTAAAAGCTGATGCTCTAACTAAAAAAAGGGATAGCATTTCTCAAGCTTTTCAAATAGAAGCACAAGCCTTTCAAGCGAAGGCTCAAAGTATGCCACAACAAAAAGCACAAGAGGAATATGCCGCCTTTCAGCAAAAAGGTCAATTTATAGGGCAACAACTGCAGCAAGAAGACCAACAACTACAAGCAGAAGGTCAAGTACAAATGGATAGCGTTATCATTAACGTTAAAAAAGAAGTTGAAGCTTATGGTAAAGCAAACGGTTATAGTTATATACTTGGGGGTGGCGAAGGAGGAAGTGTTCTTTATGGAAAAGAGGCTAATAACTTAACAGACGCGGTAGTTAAAATGCTAAACGACAAGTACAAAAATTAAACAACTTTATTTTGACATAAAAAACCTGCTCTATCAGCAGGTTTTTTTAATCCGTAATACCTTCTATTTTCTCAATACCCTTTTCTATAGTAAACTGGTCTTTGGGAAGAAATCCTTTAACTATCAATACAATACCACAAATAACTAGAATAACACCCACTCCTTTCTTTACTAAACGTATCCTATTATAAGTAAGCTTTTTCTTCAACTGTTTTGCTAATAGTATCTTAAACAAATCTGTAGTAAAATATGCACCTAACATAGTTGCAAAAAACACTCGAATTCTTACCGGCTCATTATCCAAACTAGGACCAACAATTATAATGACCCCTAACCAGAATACGAGTACTCCAATATTTATAAAATTTAACAAAAATCCTTTTACAAAAAGTTCTAGATAATCTCCTTTGGTAATTTTAATAGGTCCTTTGGAATCTATTTTCACACCCTGCTTAAAAAATGTAGTAGCCCCGTACACTAGTAAAATTGCTCCGCCAAAAACATAAAGCCCTGGTTGGTTACTTAAATTTTCCAGTAGCTGATAGCTACTAAAATATGCGGCTAAAATGAATAAAACATCGGCTATTATTACCCCTATATTAAAGCTTAATGCCGCTCTAAACCCCTTAATAGCACTCGTCTCTAATAAAACAAAAAATACAGGACCAATCATAAAACTTAACAAAAACCCTAAGGGTATTGCCGCCTGCACATCTTCAAACATAGCTTGTTACATTCTTTTTATATTCCCACCAAATACTGTTTTCTCATCCACTTTAGTCGGGTTTCCATACAAAAATACCTCCCCACCTGCCTTCACACTAACTTTTACATAATCACTAGCATACACTTCTGCCTTACTGCCAGCATTTACATTGATGGTAGAAAATTTTGTTCTAAACGTCTTACCTTCATAGACTCCTCCAGTATTAATTTGTACATCTTGGAGTTTAGCGCTACCTGTTGTACTTATTACCCCACCTGATACGGACTTTATTAACATTTGTTCCACTACGGCATCTATCCTAATTTCTCCACCTTCTTGTGCTTTAAGCTCTAATATGTCTTGCTTTACTTGGTCCTTACTTTGTATCTGCGCGTCTTCATTCACATCTATAACTACCAATTTGCTTTTGTAATAAACGGTAACAAACGTTTTGTATCCGCTAAATATCTTTCCTATTTGCATACGAATTTTAAGCACTCCATCATTATTAACGATGGATACCTTATTGGTGCTTTCTCCCGTAATAACCGCCTTATTCTCCGTTGATTTAATCAAGTTTATAGATAAACCATCATACCCCTTTAAT
>Ga0075108_10000568_pt1 | contig 21837 bp, 21 predicted proteins | sample AntAceMetag02UK1_FD_69797 | JGI IMG/M metagenome (GOLD analysis project Ga0075108, IMG submission 69797) | Saline lake microbial communities from Ace Lake, Antarctica - Antarctic Ace Lake Metagenome 02UK1 | ecosystem: Environmental > Aquatic > Non-marine Saline and Alkaline > Saline | place...
GCGTTTTAGAACCCATGCAGAGAAGCACGAAATGAGCCACCTGTATGAAGACAAAATCAAAAACATGGGCAATGCTGGTCGAAATGGTGGAGAATATTACACGCCACGTCCGCTTATTACGATAATCGTAAAAGTAGTTGCACCCAAAATTGGCGACAAAATCTATGACGGTGCAGTTGGTTCTGCTGGTTTTTTGTGCGAAGCATTTGACTACCTAAAATCAGGCAAAGAACTCAGTACCAAGGAATGGGAAACCTTACAAAAACGTACTTTTTTCGGCAAGGAGAAAAAGTCATTGGCATACATCATCGGTATTATGAATATGATTTTGCATTGGAAGATGCAAAAGAAATTTTGGGAGATGTTGCAAATATCAGCAGATTGTTCGTAGAATTTCAGGAACATCTTTACAATCAGAGAGTAGCGTAATGACAGGAACTTTTAGATATATAACCCACCCTTCACAGCCACACAATTACTCAACAGTGTATTATTGTTTTATGGTGTTCCTGAATGCTTTGCATTTGCCAAGCCACCCGAGCCAAAGCTCAATCCAAAGCTTGTCAATAAATGTGTCTTTCTCCACGCAAGGACGAAAAAGAAAGCGCAATAACTAAGATATAGCGCGCCGTAGGCCAGCGCTATATAATCTATTGACTGAGCCCCAGCTGCTGGAAGATTCCTAATCACAGTCAAACAACAATCCGCTACCCCTAATTTGTATCTAGTGGCGTACCGAATAAGCCATAAGAGATAAACTAATGGGAACAATAGCCGTTTAAAGTTCTTCTTGAATGCTTTTGAGAGCATGCAGACAAAGTTTGCAACATACGTTTACTTTGGTTATGGCCACCAGTTGCAAACTTACTGGAGCTATTCGAAAATTCAATATCTTGTAGTCTATCCATAACAACCACCATTATGACCATAAGATATATTTTTGATGAAAAAGAAACTCAGGAAACCATTGAACTAATCAATACCCTAAGCCCTGCAACCAAGGCGCTGTGGGGCAAGATGAACGTTACCCAAATGCTCGCGCATTGTAATGTAGCCTATGAAATTGTGTATACGGACAAACATCCGAAGCCGAAGGGGTTTGAAAAATTCATGATCAAATTGTTCGCAAAAAATGCCGTGGTAGGCCCAAAAGCATATCCTAAAAACGAGAGAACAGCACCTGTATTCCTAAATTACGGACGAGGGGGATTTCGAATTGGAAAAACAAAACCTGCTAGCGCATTTGCACAAAACACAAGGATTGGGTGCAAGCCATTTTAACGGAAAGGAAAATGCTGCCTTCGGATCCCTGACCGAAACCGAGTGGAACACCCTTTTCTCAAAACACCTAGACCATCATTTACGGCAATTTGGGGTCTAGTTTAGAATTAAAACGAGGAATATTTCAAACCTTTCTATCGTTTCTCCAAAGGGTTCTTAGACTTTTACTTGCCTTAAGAACCCCTAGCCATCCTCAGACGTTTCGCAACTGTTAGTTTTTAATTAGTGGCGTACCGAGTAGGCCGGAGGAGATGAAATAGTAATTGTAATAGCTTTGGAAGGGTATTTCAAGGTGTTTTGGAGAATATGAAAATAACGTCTACAAAGTGAGCTTACTCTTTTGGATGCCTTTTGCGCATTACCGGTAGTTGGAAGAATACGAATGAGTTCTAGATTGCAGTTATTTCCTAAGAAAACATGCTTGTGGTGGAGTGTAAGTCTAAGGTTTCTATTCATAAGAACAAGGTTATCGAGCGTACCAATTTTGCCAATTTTACGTGCCGTTTTTGGTATTTCTTACCCCAAAACGTTCCTATCTACAAAACAATGGACATTGGGGTGCAACCACAAAAAAGAAGCGGGCAGTTTCGTGCTAATTTTTTGGGTCATGAACTTTTCAATGGTTGCTGCTTTCCCTTCTCCGGTAAGCAACAATACTATTTTTTTGGACTGAAGAATATCTGCCATTCCTAAGGTAATGCCGTAGGTGGGGTTGTGCGATAAGCTTTCTACCATACTATGCTGCTGGGAGGTTTTTGCGAGCTGTACCACATGGCAATGGGGCAGAAGCGTTTCCGCGGGTTCGTTAAAGCCCAAATGGCCATTTTTTCCAATACCCAACACGCAGCTATCTATAGGGCCATGGTCTTTTAGCACCGTCTGTACCCTTTCGCATTCCGTTTCTGGGTCATCGGCATGGTTTCCAAAGGAGAGATACCGATCAGGGGAAATGTTCAAGGGTTTTATAAAATGTTGTTGAAGAAAACTTTCGCAAGTACTGGGGTTCTCCAAGGGGATACCGCCCCATTCGTCAAGTTTTATGATACGTAACTTGTTAAATAATTGTGGTTCCTCTTTATGCTTTAAGGCCAACTGATTGTAAACGCCCAAAGGCGAGTTTCCCGTAGCCAAGGCCATTAAGGAATTAGGTTTTGCGGCTAGGTCATTCAGGATGATTTCGGCGCAGGCATTACTCATTGCATTATAATTCGCGTAGTTATGAATCTTCATCTTAGTATGGGTCTAATTTTTCAGCTGTTGTGGGTTACATTTGCTAGTTTTTACCTATCGGTTATTCGCCGAAATTACCATTCAATTGCTTTTAAAGAAATAATGCCTATTGCGCTCGCGTGATCTTATCCCTAAGTTCCCGCCAAGTAATCATTTTCCGAATCCCTAGAGGAAACGGGTCCCCATTTATAATGTTTCCATTCACTGGTCAATGTGGTATGTATGCCAAAATCCAGATGTTTGTTTTTCCGTGCATAGGCCGCAATTTCCGGGAACCACGAACAGGGCACCATGATACTGGCCGAGTTTAAAGGTCCATTTTCAAGGGTAGCGATACTAGCGGCATTCTCCGAATGTGCCACGCCAAGGTCATCGGCATGTAATATGAGCAACTTACTATCCGCAGGATAGCCTAATCGTTCTGTAATAGTTTTCTGATGGGCGTTTGAACCCAATGAAAAAACGAAACAAGCCGAGAGTAGTAAAATGGTATTTTTCATAGGTGTCGATTAAAATAAATGTATGCGATATGCACACTAGAGTGCTGAAAAAGTACAAATTATCTAGAAGTCCTAGTGATATTTTTTTTGAAACTATCTAAATCTAGAAGTAAAATGCTTTAAAAGTGATTTGGCTCAAAAGGGCATGTCCACATTTACATTCATTTTTTTTGTACCTTTTTTCCAAATTTAAAATATGTTTAGGTGTTTTTCTGTAATGATTTTGTTATTGGCAGCCCAAGCCGCAAATGCCCAACAAAAGGCACGGTCCATCCTACAGACTTTTGATATTGAAACCGGGGAGCGACAGACCATTTTGGCCGAAGATGCACATTTTGAGGCACCCAATTGGAGTGTAGACGGCACTTTTTTTATCATCAATCAAAACGGTAGCCTTTTTAAAATTCATCAAGACGGAAAAAAAGAAAAAATACATACCGGTAAGGCTACCCGGTGTAATAACGACCATGTCATATCGCCAGGTGGCAAGACCATTGCCCTAAGCCATAATGTAAACGAGGTTCCCGACAGTTGGCTTACCTCGTGCATATTTACGGTGCCCATAAACGGTGGCGAACCTGTTCGGGTAACCAAGAATGCACCCTCTTTTTTACACGGCTGGTCGCCAGACGGCAAAATGCTGGCCTACACCGCGCGTAGAAACGGCCAGTTTGATATTTATGTGATTCCGGCGGAAGGTGGAGATGAAATACAGCTTACCGATACAAAAGGTCTTTCCGATGGTCCGGAGTATTCCGCTGATGGGAAACACATCTACTACAACGCCATGGATTCCGGTAAAATGGAACTTTGGCGCATGGATTCTGATGGTAAAAATCCCATTCAGCTTACCACTGACGCCTATTCCAATTGGTTTCCGCACGTTTCCCCTACGGGGAAACATTTGGTATATATTTCCTATTTACAAGACCAGGGGAGTGCGCACCCAGCTATGAAGCAGGTAGCCCTAAGATTGTATGATGTAGCGACCGATACCATAAAAACGTTATATACATTTATAGGCGGACAAGGGAGCATCAATGTGCCGTCTTGGTCTCCGGATAGTAAAAAATTCGCCTTTGTGGAATATGTCTCTACTAACTAACTGAAAAATACCTTATCATGAAGATAAATACCCGCCGAAAATTCATCAAAAACGCTGCTACTGCCACCGCAGGTATTACCATTGTACCTAGTTTTGCGGTAAGTGGGCTGGGCCATAGGCCACCGAGTGACAAGCTGAATATTGTGGGTATAGGCATCGGCGGCAAGGGCTTTAATAACCTTAGGGCCATGAACACCGAAAACATCATTGGCCTTTGTGATATGGACTGGAATTATAGCCAAGAGTGCTTTAATAGCTTTCCAACAGCCAAAAAATATTACGATTGGCGTAAAATGTTCGATGAGATGGGCAATGATTTCGATGCCATTATGGTGGCTACGCCCGATCATACCCATGCGGCCATTGCGGCAACGGCGCTTACGATGAACAAACATGTTTACTGCCAAAAACCGCTGACGCATTCTATCTATGAATCCCGCCTGCTGACCAAATTGGCGGCAGAATATCCCGTGGCGACGCAAATGGGCAACCAAGGAAATTCCGGCGATGGGGTAAGGCAATTGTGCGAATGGATCTGGAACGGCGAGATCGGGGAAGTGATGGAGGCACATGCCTGGACAGATAGGCCCATTTGGCCCCAGGGTTTGGAACGCCCAAAGGAAAAAATGGCCATACCCCAAAATTTTGACTGGGACCTTTTTGTTGGCCCTGCACCCATGCGGCCCTACCATGAAATGTATACGCCATGGAACTGGCGCGGTTTTTGGGATTTTGGTACGGGTGCCTTCGGCGATATGGCCTGCCATATTCTAGATCCTATTTACAGGGCACTCTATTTAAAATATCCTAGTGCTATTTCGGGCAGTTCCACAATGGTCAATACAGAAAGTGCGCCCAATGCCGAAAAAGTACGTTTTGATTTTGCGGAGCGGACACCAACGGATAAGTTGAAAATGCCACCGGTACAAGTGCATTGGTATGATGGCGGTTTCTTGCCCGATAGACCCGAACTATTGGAAGAAGGCGAACCAATGATAAAAGACGGCCTTGGCGGTTGCATGTTCGTGGGCACCAAGGACACCTTAATATGCGGGGCGGGCGGTTTTAACCCCAGACTGTTGTCCGGCCGTGTGCCACAGGTTATGCCCTATATAAGGCGTGTCCCCGGCTCGGTAGACTACAGCGATGGCCCTCATGAACAGGATTGGATACGGGCCTGCAAGGAATCCCCCGAAAACAGGGTGCAAGGTTCGGCACATTTTGGCTATGCGGGGCCATTTAATGAAATGGTGTTGTTGGGCGTGTTGGCCATACGATTGAAAGGGCTGCACAAAATTTTGAAGTGGGACGGAGATCAAATGCGCTTTACCAATATCGGGGACAATGAGATCATGAAAGTGATAAAGAGCTATGCCTTTGAAATGCGAAACAACAAGCCGACCTGGAATGTTGAGACGGTTGAATTAAATGCCCTGGAAGCTGCCTCTGAGTATATAAAGCACACCTATAATAACGGATGGAACCTGCCCGATATGCCGTCATAAGAAGGATATGAACCGGCCCAAAAGAATAACCGGCATCGCTCTGGTCTATCAAAACTTTCCTAAGGATAAGGCCACATAAAACGTGCTTTTGCCAATAGCACCGTACTCATCTTTTAACGATAGTCTTGCAGGGTAAGCTAAGGCCAAGTATACTGTAAGTTCTTATTTATGATTTGCAGCGCGCGTAAAAGCATTAATAATCTGTGGCCCGTTTTGTTATTTTTTCAAGTTCCCCAACATTTCCTCCGTGGTGCGTTCCAAATCAAACTCGGCTTTCCAGCCCCAATCTTTTTGGGCCTCCGAATCATCAATACTGCTCGGCCAAGAATTGGCGATGGCTTGTCTGAAATCCGGTGCATAGGACATTTGGAAATCAGGCAGTTTTTTTCGCACGCTATGGGCCATTTCATTTGGGGTAAAACTCATACCGGCCAAATTATATGAGGAGCGTACTTTAATATCGTTTTCGTTGGCATCCATAAGGTTTAAGGTGGCGCGTATGGCATCGTCCATGAACATCATGGGCAGGGAGGTATCCTCTTTCAGGAAACAGGTATAAGCTCCTTTGGACAAGGCCTTATGGTAAATTTCAACTGCGTAATCCGTTGTGCCCCCTCCGGGCATGGTTTTCCAACTGATGAGTCCGGGATAGCGAATACTTCGTACATCAACATTAAACTTATTAAAATAATACTCGCACCACCGTTCGCCAGACTGCTTACTTATGCCGTATACGGTACTGGGTTCCATAATGGTATTTTGGGGCGTGTTCTCCTTTGGTGTGTTGGGTCCAAATACGGCAATGCTGGACGGCCAAAAGATTTTGTCTATTTTCTTCTCCTTGCCCAGATTCAAGACATTAAAAAGGGAATTCATATTCAGGTTCCAAGCCCGCATCGGGAATTTCTCGGCAGTGGCACTGAGCATGGCCGCCATTAAATACACTTCGGTTATATCGTAATACGCAACTAATTCTTCCAAAGCGTCATAATCCGTCGCGTCAAGAATTTCAAAGGGGCCACTTTGCATCAAACTATCATTCCCTTCCCGTATATCACTGGCAACCACATGGCCGTTACCGTATTTTTCACGTAAGGCTAGCGTCAGTTCCGTTCCGATCTGTCCGCAGGCACCTATAATCAAAATGTATTTTTGCATCTAAATAATGAGTTAAATCAATTCTAGGATAAAGATACCTTTTCTTAAAATTTGTACATTCGTCCCATGCCAAAAATCTATTATTTATTTGCCCTGTTCCTGGTTATCGCTTCTTGTAAGGATGATAAGGTCTTGTTGGAGGACAATCCGGATACGGATTGGGATATTGTGGCAAGCAAGCTTCCCGGCAAAATTGCATTGAATAGCAAATCTGAAGCTGTGGTAAAGGATTGGGTGGCCTATAAAACCTTTGATGCTAATTTTGATCGTATATACAAAGCCACGTACAGGGAAGACTTGGTTTTGATCATTGATGATTTGGTGGAAAACCAAAAAGTGCTGGAGGCTTCTACCTACCCAACGGAATTTGATATCCCGCAGGTAAAAGGCCGTCAAAAAATAGTAAAAACGTTTATTTTGAAGACCAAAGGAGATTTGGAATACCGGCAGCATCCAAAAATAGCGATCGAAGAAATGATCGCTGCCTATAATGGTTTCAGGAACCAGTTTAACGTCGTGGTAAACAATACACTTCCCAAAGATCTTATTTCTAATAGTAATGATGCCAATTAGTTTCTCTCCATGGCTTTACTATTTAAATAAAGAAGGCTCTAGTTTAAAATGGCTCTGATGGTCTAAATAACCGATTTTTAACCTTTGAACCAACTTGAAACATCCATAATTTCAAGTTTAACAATACTAGCAACGTTAAATCAGGTTAGAGCCAGTAAAATGAAAAACACCGTCCTTCAATTTCTAGAAGCAGAAATTGAAGGACGGTGTTTTATTAGATATAAATTCTTTTTAAGGCGTTTACTTTTTTTCTGGAGCTGGTGTTTCCTTTCTAGCTTCCAAGGCCTGTTTGCTAAGACTGGCGAGGTTAAAGTTAGGGTCAACAGCTAGGGCTTCGTCTATAAGTGCTATGGCCGCGTCTATATTCGTTTGGTCCTTATTGAATTGAACCAAGGCCTTTAGATGTAAAAAGGCAGCTTTTAAAGGTACTTCATAGGGTTGCTGGCGCTCATAAAAAGCATATTTCATGTCTTCCTTCGCATTTGCAATACCATATTCTATATGGGCGGTAGCTCCGGTGAAGTCGCTCAACTGAATTTTAAGATCGGCCAGTTCGTAGGCCAAATAGGGATTAGGCATCCTCGCGTTCAACACTTCAAATTGCTCAAGGGCTCTTTTTGGCTGGTTCAGGGCCTTTAAGGAAATCGCCTTAACCTGCACGGCTAGGTCGGAATCCGTGGCTACTTTTTCAATACCAATCGTATTCAATGCCTGCATGTGCTGGTTCTCGTTCGCATAGATATAGGCAAGTGTATCCAAGCGTTGCTCGGAGGGTGCAAGTAAGTTGAGGTGTGTAAGCGCATTGATAACCCCGTTTACATCGCCCTGTAAGCGCATTTGGTCATAAAAGGCCTCGTAGTGCTTCACAAGTTCCGTGTTGGTCTGTGCGTTAGCGCTAATTCCGATAAGCAGCGTTAGTGCAAGAAATACTTTTCTCATTTTAATTATTTTTTAGGTCGGCTAAACTATTAAAATATTCCGTAAGAACTTGTTAAGGAAACCTTTAAATATGATAAAAACAAAAAGACGCCGTTTAGGACGTCTTTTATCATTACTATCGTTAGTAGTGTTAGACCAAGCTAGTGGCCAATTTTTTATCCGTAAAGCTGCTCAACAGTTGGGAGTAAAAGCCAATGCTCTTCTCGTCCTTATCTACGCAGGAGCCTAAAAAACTCCTAAGATTGTCAAATAATAAATTCGTATATAGGATGGGCAGATGGGTATTTACCTTGTTAGGGTCGTAGAAGGAATCGTCAGTAACAATATCCATTTTAACACGATGCCGGTGGTAATCTATGTGCACATCGGCAGCATTATAGTACTTTTTAAGTAGGACGATATGGAGCTCCTCATATTTTTTAAGGCTTTTGGGACTCTTACAACTTAGGGAGATGAGGTTATCCAATTCTAATAATATCTTCCCTTTTAATCTTGATTTTTCCATGACATATCGATTTATAAGGTTTAGATAAAGTTATGCATTTCATCGATAACTCCTTTAAAGTCAGTAATATATTAACATGAAAATAGGATTTGTGTTGTGAAAGGGGATAGAACTGTGGTCAATTGGCTTTATAACGGTGTGAAATTTGAGTACATTTTAGTAAGAAATAACTTACAAGAATTGATTATTTTGTAGATTTTATCATCAGAAGTGTGGTAAGAGGGGAGTTCCAGTCCTTTGGATTTAGCTTTTTCCGTGTAGTATTCTTGTTTTTCAGGGTGATTTGGATGTGCCGCATTGAAGGTTTCGCCCCACTGGTTTTCTTTCAGGATAGCTGTCAATATAAGGATGCAATCATTTAAGTGAATCAAATTGACCGGAGCGGTGCCATGTGTCAGAAATTCTTTTCTGGACAGCATGGTAACCGGATGGCGGTGTGGCCCTATGAGTCCGCCAAAGCGTACTATGGTCGTTTCAAAATTGGTTTGCTTTCTAAACAGTTCTTCGCTCACTACAAGTTGTTTCCCTGATTCCGAAGTGGGTTTGGGGATGGTTTCTTCCGTAACGGTACCCTGTGTATCCCCATATACCGATGTACTGCTCACGAAAACGACCTGTTTTACGGTACTGTCTTTAATTTGTTCCAACAAAACTCGCATTTTCCCAACGTAAGAAGCTTTTGGACCTTTACCCCTCAAGTTTGGAGGTACGTTTACGATTAGCGTTTCGCAGCTGTTTAGAAAGTCAATTATCGGGCCTTCTATTTGGGTGTCCGATAGTGCAATAAGAAAGGGATGTATTCCGGCTTGTTCAAGAACATTTAATTTTTCTTCCGATGTTGTGGTGCCGCACACGCTGTATCCTACCTTGATCAATCTTTTTGCCAAGGGAAATCCCAGCCAGCCGCAGCCCATAATACCTATTGTCCTATTCAAAAGTTACGGTTTGTGTGGTTAATATCGCATCGTTAAGTATAAAGGGCATCGGTATGGCATCTTCGGGTCTTTTCGGGACGGAGAACTGTTCGTTTTCCAAAAGGTCGTTGGAAGCTTCATAGATCGTAAGTTCCAAAACGGCATCCCTAGGAATTTCTAAAACAATATCCGTGTAATCGTTGTTGGAGATGTAGTGCGTAACAAGTTTGCCCCTATTCCGGTTTTCAAGAAAATAATCGGACAATTCGATACCGTTTATAGTAGCTTTTTTTATAGCGATGTCGTTCGTAAAAAGTTCCAATCTATTTACATTTCGTTGAGGCGTGATACAGAAATCAAGCAAACGCGTGTCGCCGATTATGGTATCCCGAAGCATCTCAATTTTTGGCCCCAAAATGTTCTTTAGGTCAGCCTCGGAAACATAGGTAAAACCAGAACTGTATTTACTACTGATGGTATTCTCCAATAATTCCTCAGGTTTGGTTTTGTTACCGCCAATATATTGGGAAGTCCAATCGGAAAGTGTTTTATCGTAGGTAGCCCATTTGGCGGTTTGGGTATCCAAATCCATCATGTACAACAAACTGGTGGGCCTTGCGCGGTCTGGCGTAAAGCCAGAGCTCATGTGTGCGGAAACCAAAAAACCGATACACAGTAAAAAACTCAATAAGGAAAGTGCCAGTTGGTTCCTGAATCGGGTAAATATGGGTAATAACAGAAAAAAGGTGAGCGTGGTAAGAAGGGTGGCGGCCACCAGCATCTTAAGCCCCAACCCTACCGGAAACATTTGCACCAAAGGCGAAAAAATGAACAAAGCGGGAAGGCTAAGAAACACCAAAAGCAGGGCATTTGGATTTTTTTGATGAATGAGGATATAAAACGCTATTAATGCTCCATAGACGGGAATGATAAAGAAGGCCGCCCCTTGAAGGTATTGCGTAATGAAACCGCAGATAACGAGCCACAGAAAAATGGGAGCTACTAATAAGTTGGGCGTTTTTACTACCCTAAGCCTATGGTAAGCGTAAAAGCAAACTCCAACAGAGAACAAGGTAAAGGCCAAAATATACGCATGCCCGTTATAGGTAAAGCCATGAAGGATATCCGTATAACTTGGATATAGCCACTTTAGGAAGGTCCAACTGTAATAACCTACCAGACCATTGACTACAAGCGCAACCAATAACGGCAGAAAGCCTTTGAGCATGTCTTTGCCGTTCAGCACTTTTTTACGTATTCCAATAACCAGAAAAATAATAAATAGGAGGACGGCCAAGCTTAGTATGGGCCAGATCCATTCGAACGGATACGAGACCATTTTAAAGAATGGTACATTAAAATAGACATTGTCGTTAAGGCTTTTCATTTTGCTAAGGTCCGCATCGCTAAAATGAGAAAGCAAGGGCATCAAATAACTGCCTTGGTGGGCAAGGGTGTTTCTGTCCAATCGTTCATAATTGTCACGTACGGTATGGTAATCAAAATGGTCGTCAATGAAGGCAAAGTTAAATCCCTCTATATCGCCATCTTCCCTAAAAACCGTCAAATCGGTATCGTTGGGCAGCATTTTGTAAATGCTGTAGGCCAAGGAATTTGTTACAGGAAAGTCTAGATTGGCTGCTATAAATTCCTTGATAAGGTTTTGATTTCCACGGTTGGTTTCCATTAACATATAGCTGGTACCGCCACTACCGCGGGCCTCAAAATTGAGAACTAGCCCCACTTCTTTTGCCCAAGGATGGTGTTTTACGAAGAGGTCCGCGCCGTTCAGTCCCAGTTCTTCGGCATCGGTAATGAGGATGATGATATCGTTATTGGGCTGTTTGTTGGTTGCCAAAAACGCCCTGACACCCTCCAAAATAGTCGCTACCCCGCTGCCGGCATCACTTGCCCCAAGGGATGAATGTGGACTGCTATCATAATGTGTGAGCAGCAGAAGCGCCTTGCCGTCCTCTTTTCCTTTAATGCGGGCCAAGATATTGTCGGCCTTGCTCAAATTTGCCCAGTCGCCGGCGGTATATCCTTCCTGTACCGTGGTGTGCAGTCCTAAGCCCTGAAGTTCGGTAATGATATATTGTTGTACTTTTTTATGGGCCTCAAAACCCACGCCATGTGGTTCTTTGGAAATTTCCTTTACATGCATCAACGCCCTATCCGTAGAAAATTCGGTTAGTGGAGCGTCCGCATCTGACGTATAAGAGGGCAAAAGCGATTTAAAACTCCAATAAATGGCCAGTAGTATAAGTAACAGGGCCAATACGGATGTGGTTTTTTTCATGGGTTCTTCTTTATTGGTTTTCCATGGCCGTACAAGCCTTTCGGTTGGCTGGCGTAACCTTTCATGACAAAAATAACCATTCGACTTTGTGTTGAACGATTAATTAAGCATGCCGGTTTCATGGTTCTTAGGTTGCGGCATAAAATTAACAAATATTAGGGTTTTCTTAGCCTAGAGCATCTTTTTTTATAGGATTGATTATTTTTTCCTATCTTTAGTAATCAACCTAAAAACAAATAGTTATGGGAATCAAGAGCTTTCAAGGGGTACGCAAGGCAGTAAAAAAAGAATATAACGCTCCAATTTTAGTGGAGGATTACATGACTAAAAAGCTGGTGACCTTTAGACCGGACCAGTCTATTTTGGAGGTGATGGAGCAGTTTGCTAAAAACCATATTTCCGGCGGTCCCGTTTTGGACAACAACGGATTTTTGGTGGGCATCATCTCCGAAGCGGATTGTATGAAGCAAATATCGGAGAGTAGGTATTTTAATCAGCCCATATTGGATAAGAGCGTGGAGCGCTTTATGACAAAAAATGTAGAGACCATTCCGCATGATATTTCTATATTCGATGCTGCAGGCGTTTTTGTGAAAAACAATAGAAGGCGTCTACCCGTTATGAAAAACGATGTCCTTGTTGGGCAGATCAGCAGAAAGGATATTGTTATCGCCGCCCTTAAATTGAGTGGGCATAATTGGAAATAGAAAACCCCCTGGCCCCCGACGGGGGGAACTCTTACTCGGGGCGTTAATCCAATGCGGCAATCTACAAGTGCATATAGGTTAAAATCTAAAGTATACTTTTAGTCCTCGGTGCATAGCTGTCTAAGGATACAAACTGTTGTTTTGTAAGTTAATTTATATGGGAGCATCATACTCTCCAAAATTACAACATGTTTTTTTAAATTGGCTAAATAAAATCGCTCAAACAACATGGCATTTATACCAATTTCTATACATAAATACGTAAGAAAACACTTGGAAAATAACCCAAGTGAAAATGAAAAAGACGTAAGAAATCGACTTAATACAGTACTTTCCGATTATAAACAAGGAATTAGGTGTTCTTGTGGAAATGATATTTGGGTAGTTGGGTCTGCATCGGTAGGAAATAATTGTTTTAGCTGCACTACCGGAGAAAGCTATCCAAAAGACGATTACGAATTAGATTCGGCCATAAAGAAAAGGGACAGTATAGCTGGTCGCCGACATATTGATGCTATTCCTACATCAAAAATTAATGGGTTGTTTACTGATGCGGGATATGAAATCAATACCAATTTTGTACAAAAACCTTCCTTGTGCATCACTTGCAGCAACGATGATGACCCCAACGAAAAAAGATTTTGTGACCTGATGCGCTATGATCAGAGAGATGATGTGGAATTTAGGTGCGGAGCATACAAAAGCAGGGATTCACAAAAGTATCCATAAATACCACTATCTCTTACTTTAAACTATTATTCAATATGTATTCCCTGCAATAAAAAGTGCTTTAGCACGCCTTATCAAAACCCGTAAAGGGTAGGGTTCCCCCTTTGGGGGCTAGGGGGCTTTCATCTTTTTATTAAGCATAATAAGTAAACCATATAATCCAGTATGCAAAAAAGATAAAAGGGCAAATTACTGAATTTCCAAGAAACAATTTCGATATGTCTTTTTTCTTCAGCACATAAAATACTAGTGCCACCAGAACATTAATTGCAAACAGTAAAAGTGATATTTTCAATGTGTCCCATAAATAGACCATTTCTGGCTGCTCAACATAGAACCAAATCCCAATACCTAATAGTTGTAAAACAAAAATCAGGATTCCAAGTTGTTTTAAGGTTTTATATTCCATGTCATATAATTTTTCAGGTTTCTAGTATAACCCTTTAGAATATTGGAATTTTAGCAGACATTTTTTTTTCAATTTAAAAATCAAATCAGAATTTGTGTTCTGCGCATAAAGGTATATGGCGATAAAGTTCCCCTTTCGGGGGCTAGGGGGCTTTTCACTCCCGCTTCACGATCATATAATAATCGTTATCCAAAGGAAGATAACCTAGGTCATACACAAAATAATAGGTTGTGCCTTTTTTGGTGGTGTAGAGGTTGGTTATAAAATCAAAATCTAGACCTTTATCCAGTAGACGGGTACGTGTGGTTTTGGTCTTGCCGTCCGTTAGTTTGTAGCTATCCAGTACGCGATAGTTTTTACGCAGACGGTTGTTGATGTTACGGATAAGGTTTTTGCTGTCCTTGTTTGATCGGTTGTTATAGGCATTACGGCAATAATCGTTGCAGAACTTTTTGTCTACCCTGCCCATGATGATCGTATCGCATTCCAGACATTTTCGCTTTTCCACTTAGTTTCTTTTGTAATTGAACTTCATTTCTTCGGCAGACCCATCCTCATTTTCAATAAGTCCGTAGATATTGATCTCCTGATCGCTGATATGTTCAAAGGTAAACCCTTCAAAATACATTCTCTTTTCTTCGGCTTTTATGAATTTAAAGCTTTGTACCTCGTCTTTTTCTTCCCACCCTTTTAGGTCCGGGCCAAAATGTTTGAGTTCAAACACCAAGGAATTTTCCAATTCCCTTATGTGGCCAATTTCGTAGAAGCCTATCTCGTTTTCCACTATCAATCTGAAAACGAACATCATGGAACCTGCCGCGGGCGGACTCCAAATTTCTTCGGTACTACCGCCAAAAGCTTCGCCTTGCCAATGACCCGTCATCCATTCTATTTGATTAATATCGGCTGGCGGAGAGCTTTCGCCTTCTTCTAAGGATAGCGTGTTTTGAGCCATTAGACTTGTGATTGATGCCATAAAAATGACAAAAAAATACTTCATGGTGGTTATTTGTATGGCATAAGATACAAATTATCCGATTGTAAACGGTTGTTTGGATGTTTCTACCTTTATGTTGTGTTTTGCCAGTAAGCGAGGTAAATTGCTTAAATGAAACGATGCGCAGGAAGCTTATTCTCTTTGGGATTTAAGGTAATATTGAAAGTCGTGCTATAATTTACTTTGCTGAGGTCGCTATTGGAGAAGATGGCCTTGTTCATATCACAGTTATCAAAAACAGCTAGAGGCAGTTTACTATCGGAAAAATCGATACCTATAAGTTTGCAGTCCGTAAATTTTTGCTTTTTGAGTTCCATGCCTGCAAAGGAACCCATATCCAAAAGGCAATCGAGAAATATAAAATCCACCAGAAAGCTGTTGCAGGTATCAAATCGCAGTCCCATCATTTTAGAGTGTCGCAAACTTACCTCCTTAAAGGTGGTGTTCGTTTTATTGCCATTACTCAAATTACAATCTATAAAGCTACATTCCATAAAGTGCTGCCCGACTAGAGAGCCATCAGAAAAAATACAGGTCAAAAGTACAATGTTCGTACTCCCCCCCCCTCGGAAGGCGTTTTACCGTAAAATCAATCCCTTTGTAGGTCTTGTAGCTTATAAAATCGGTCATTTGCTCGAGTCCATTTTTATAGGTAATTTACTTTTAGTGATCCTTCCGGCAGTTAGGCTGGTTGCTTACCTTAGAATTTTGATTTTTGATTTGGTATTCTAATACCTTGCGGGCTTGCCCCGAGGTTATTTAGTCATTAGCAAGAATAATAGCCGGGATATTCAGTTCCTTGTATAAACTATTGAACGCATTCATTTCTTGATTAACGATGTTGTCATGTTCCCGTTTGAATTCCTGCCATTGCTTCAAAAGATCTTCAAGTCTTTCTTTTGCTCCCGTAGTAACCTTGGGTTCTACGGCGGCTACATAGCCGCGTAAATGAAGTAATTGCGCATTGAGTTTGTTAGGGAAATTAATAACGTCCTGAAAGGTTTTTTGTTTGGGCTGAATCAGGTTTTCCTCCCACGTCGTAATTCGTTTTATGAGAGAATCTCCTTTTTTCAATAATCCCGAAGCCGCTTCACTGTCCTTCAGTAGTTTTCCGTATTGCTCTAATTGCGATTTTGCCGAGCGCATCGCGTTTACCGCCGTATGCATTTCACGTACCGATGTTTCAATCCTATTTAGTGCCGTTTGTTGCTCGGTATAATCTGCCCTACTGCCCTTTACGTTGGGATTTGGTAAAATGTTGACGGTAGTCTCTGTAGTGTAATCGTCGGTGGTTAGTCTTAGAGTATAGGTGCCAGGACCCACCGCGCTGCCCTCGTGTCCGCCCATCACAAAAACTTGGTCTATGCTAGGCAAAGCGTTTTTTGTAAAATCCCAGGTAAAGCGATTGTAACCTTTTTTGGAAGGAAGTACTTCTGGTTTGGACGGGCCACCTGCCCAAGATGTCGTTTTTTCTGGTTTTTGATTGCTGATGCTACGGATGACCTTGCCGTTTTGTAGCACCTCCAAAGTAAGCTTTGTGGAGTCTAATTTACTAGCGAGGTAATAATCGAAGGTAACGCCGCTTTTTGGATTCTGACCTAGCACGGGAACGGGTTTATCGGAACTACCTCCAAAATATAAATACGTGTCTTTGGGTTGAAAAATAGTTAGATTTTCTTTGGTCGATGCGATATTTTGAATCGGGGTCACATCGTCTAAAATCCAAAACGCACGACCGGATGTAGCAATGACGAGATCATTATCCTGAATGGTAATATCATTAATGGGAACAACAGGCAGATTCAGTTGAAAAGGCTGCCAATTTAATCCATCGTTAAGGGAAATAAAGAGTCCGGTTTCGGTGCCGGCATACAGCAATCCTTTTTGTTTTTTGTCTTCCCGAACCACTCTTGCAAACGTATGTTCTCCTGTCATACCATTGGTAATTTTCGTCCAAGTTTTCCCATAGTCCGAGGTCTTAAAAATGTACGAATCTAAATCCATTGATTTATAGCGCATAACAACGATATAGGCGGATGCCTCATCATGTGGCGATACCTCAATGCTATTGATGATACCATCTTTGATGCCTATAGGGGTAACATTGACCCAGTTTTGACCACCGTCTTGGGTAATATGTAACAGCCCGTCGTCGCTACCCGCCCAAAGTACGCCTTCCTCATGTTTGGATTCCGTCAAATAGGTGATAGTGTTGTAGTTTTCCCCACCGGCCGCTTCGTTGGTAAAGGGCCCGCCGCCTGGGCCGTGCTTTTCTTTTTCGTTTCGGGTCAAATCCGGACTAATAGTCGTCCAACTTTGACCTTCATCGGTGGATTTGAATACCACGTTTCCTGCATGGTATATGGTATTTCGGTCATGGGGCGATGTAATAATGGGTGCATTCCAGTTGTACCGATATCTTGAATCTTTTGGTGCAATGCTCAAACCTAATTCCGGATATTGTTTTATGGGTTTTGATTCTTGTGTAGCAGCATCCCATTTATCAATATTTCCTTGGTAGGTACCTCCATAAACAATGGTTGGATTATCGGGGTCAAAGGCCAAAAAGGCACTTTCGCCACCAGCGGTAGCGTCCCAGTCTTTCCAGTCGATTCCTTGTCCGTTGGAACGCGATACAATGGCCACGGTAGAATTGTCCTGCTGCCCTCCGTACACATTATAAGGCACTAAATTATCTGTAATCACACGATAAAATTGCGCCGTATTCTGATTCTCCTGAGTGCTCCAACTCGCACCACCGTTGTTGGAAACGTTAGAACCGCCGTCGTTGGAATTTATCATTTTTTGATTATCGAAGGGGTGTATCCACAAATGGTGATTATCGCCGTGTGGTACTTCAACCGGGGTAAAGCTTTTTCCGCCATCTATAGATTTGGTCACCGGGGCATTCAACACGTAGACTATATTTTCATTTTGGGTATCTGCAAAAATTTCCATGTAGTACCAAGAGCGCGTAATGTTTATGCGGTCCTTGTTTACCTGCGTCCATTTTTTACCGGCATCATCGGAGCGGTAGACCCCACCTTTTTCTCCTTCGGCTTCTATGACCGCAAAGACACGTTCGGGATTGGCTCGTGAGACCGAGATTCCTACCTTCCCTAATTCCTTTGGTAAACCGTCCTTTCGCTGTTCCCAAGTAGTGCCGCCATCGGCGGATTTATAAATGCCCGAAGTGGGCCCTCCAGATTCCATTATCCAAGGATACCTGCGGTGTTGCCACATAGCGGCATATAAAATCAGAGGGTTTTTCATATCCATGGACAAATCCGACGCTCCGGTATTATTGTCCACAAAAAGCACATTTTCCCATGTGGAACCTCCGTCCGTAGATCGATAGATGCCGCGTTGTGGGTTAGGACCATATTGTGCGCCTTGGGCGGCCACAAATAAGATATCTGGATTCGTGGGATGTATAATAACGTCGGAAATATGTCTGGTTTCGTCCAGTCCTATATGTTTCCAAGTTTTGCCCGCATCTGTAGATTTATAGACCCCGTCGCCCATGGAGGTCATAACACCGCGTATGGCATGTTCGCCCATTCCGGCGATAACTATATTGGGATTGCTTTCGGATACGGCAATGGAACCTACCGTTGCCGTTTTAAAAAAGCCGTCCGATACATTTTTCCAAGTGATGCCGTCATCCGTTGTTTTCCAGACCCCACCGCCAACAGTGCCGTTATAATAGGTCATAGGTTGACCCACAACTCCCGAAGAAGCGACACTTCTACCGCCCCTGAACGGACCAATATTTCGCCATTTGAGTCCGTTGAAAAGGGAGTCTTCCACTTTAGCGACAGGTGTAACAGTTTTGTTTTTACGGCGTTGGGATTGTAGAGTCATCGGTAAGATGAGCAATGCGATGAGGAGTAGTTTTACAGTTTTCATTGGTTTTTTTGGTTTTAGAGACGCCCAATTTTGGGGTCTATTTTCGGTTGAGCGTCTAATTTCGGTTTCAGGTTGAGACCCCTATTTTGGGCCTTTGGTTGAGACGCCCAAATTGGGAGCCTTTACGAATTATTTATTGTTAAAGGTGTCTTTTGTCCATTTTTTGGGATTGTTTGTAATATAATTGAAAATATTCTGATAGGCTTTTTGGTTTCGTATCACGTGGTCATGATAATTGGGTTGCCACGCAAAGTCGGGATTTTTTTTTCGGGCGTTTATGGTGCATATTCGTTTGTATTGGTTAATTATTAAACCCAAAATACCTGGTTTCCATATTTGGGAAGCGTTTTGGGTTTTTGATGATGTGGAGATGCCCAATTTGGGCTCTTCAGATAAAGAGGAGACGCCCAATTTGGGCATCTGTGCATTATGGGCAATTTCAATAATTCCGTGCATGTGATTGGGCATCACAATATGATTGTGCAAAACAACGAACGGAAAATGTTTCGGTATTTCTAACCAATATTTTTCAACAATTTTTCCATTTTTGGATAAGATTATTTTTTCATCTGAAACAGTTCCGAAAAAACATTTCCGGTTTTTACAACAAATGGTAATAAAATAGAGCGCATTGGAACCATAATCCCAACTTTTTAATCTATTGGATTCGACACGATATTTGTTTTTGAATTTCGTCATTTAAACTGTGATACTCCCACATACCAATTCATTTTTAGCTTGCCAAGATATAGGTAAATCTTCCCTAATCCGACCCTCCCTTACGCTCCGGACTTCTTGGTGTAGGCCAAACAAGGGGCTCACCAGTTCTGCGACTTTTTCCAATTAACGTAGCCTTTTCTCGAGATGTTTTCTCCGAATCTTCGGATGCCATATAAGCCATAATTGCCGTAAGAATTGCATTGCTGCGTACATCATCAAAAACAATTTTATCGTAAGTATCCAAGTTGGTATGCCATGTGTAGTTCCAATAGCTCCAACTAAGGGAACTAAGCGAAAACGCAGGAGCGCCCACGGCTACAAAAGAAGCATAATCGGACCCACCGCCGGCAGGACTGCCGGGGAAGGAAGTTTCAATATGTTTTTTAATATCCTCCGGCACCGCTTCCAGCCATTTCCCAAGATAATCATAGGCATGTAAAAAACCTTGTCCGGATAGGTTTACCACGCGTCCGGTTCCATTATCCTGATTAAAAACAGCCTGTACACCATCAACAATTTTAGGATTGTCTTCTACAAAGGCTCGCGAGCCGTTAAGCCCCTGCTCCTCGCTACCCCAAAGCCCTATGATAATGGTCCGTTTTGGATTGGGATATATTTTTTTGAGGATTCTTGCCGCTTCCATCATGGTAATAGTTCCAGTGCCATTATCCGTAGCTCCGGTGCCGCCGTCCCAAGAATCGAAATGGGCGGAGAGGATTACGTATTCATCCGGTAGTTCGGTTCCGGGAATTGTGGCGATTGTGTTGAATGTCGGCACTTCGCCAAGTTCCTTGGATTCCGCCACAATCCGTAGTTCCGGGGTATTTCCGTTTTGTGCTAAGCGGTAGAGCATCCCGTAATCTTCCAAAGAAATATCTACTACCGGAATTTTTTCGGTACCGGCGCTAAATATCTTGTTCGCCCCAAAGGCTTTTGACCAATATGATTGGGCAATACCCGCCGCTCCGGCTTTTTCCAGCGCAGCGTTGATAGTGCGACCGGAATATCCTGTGTTTTTCATGTTATCGTTCCATGCCTTTTCTTGGACTTCACGGGCTTCTTTCATTTTTGCGAACGATTCTTCGGTGGCAAATTCCTCCCAGTTGTAATCGGGTCTGCCGGTGGGCTGTAGCATACTTACCATCACTATCTTGCCTTTTACATTGGGTAACCATCGGACGAAGCTTAGTGAATCGCTTATAGTGGGCAATAAAATTACTGGTGCGGTCAGGGCTTTCTTCCCCGTACTGGGACTCCAGGCCAGCTGTGTGGCCCTTAGGCTTGCTATTCTTGGCGACACCATATCTACATGGGTAATGCCGCGGTCCCATCCGCGCCATGTACCCCATTGTTGGTTTTCGGCCGTAATTCCCCATTTGGCAAACTCCTTGATTGCCCAATCATGGGCGGTTTTCATTTGTGGCGTACCCACCAATCTAGGGCCGTTAAGGTCCAGAACCTCATAGGCCAAACGTTCCAATTGTGAATTTTCTTTCGCTTCTTTTTCCATGGCGGATACAATATCTGCCGTGGTCTGCGACCAAGAAATAGTGCTGATACATAAAAGGAGAATTATTAAGGGGGTAGTTAATTTTTTCATCTGTTGATATTTATTTGTTTTTAATAGATAGGTAAAATCTATCAGCCTACAGGATGGTGTTATTTGCCATTACATATGTAAGTTTTTGTCAGCTTATTGTTATGGCTCATTTCATTTTTATCTTGTTTTGCGCAAGGCTAACAAGATACGTATAACCAGGTAAATCCTTTAGGTTTGATGTACTTTTCAATCCAGTTTTTTATCCAAGGCCAAAATAGTGTGCAAGAGGACATTGGCTCCGTTCGCCATATCTTCTGCAGAAGTAAATTCTTTTGGCGAATGACTTATTCCGCCTATACTTGGCACGAATATCATTCCGGTAGGAGCAATCAAGGCCATATCTTGTGCATCATGTCCGGCCCCACTAGGCATTCTTTTCGTTGTAAGACCAAGCTCAGAAGCTGATGAAGCAATTTCATCCTGAATAGTAACTGTCATAATTGCTGGGTCGGCTGTTGTATCTAGAGGTCGCAATTCAATTTGCACATTGGAAGCCTTTGCGATTTCATTGGCTCTACTTTTTATAGCCTTATATACTTTTTCTATCATTTCTAATGATAGGTCGCGAATCTCCAGACTGGTTACCACCTTACCGGGAATCACATTAGGTGCGCCTGGTTCTGCTTTAATTTTACCAACCGTTCCTACTTGGGCACCCTCAAAACTAGTAGTTACCTCATTTACAGCAACAATAAATTTTGCCGCTGCCAACAAAGCATCTTGTCTTGCGTTCATTGGAGTGGTGCCTGCATGGTTG
>Ga0075108_10000570_pt1 | contig 21796 bp, 18 predicted proteins | sample AntAceMetag02UK1_FD_69797 | JGI IMG/M metagenome (GOLD analysis project Ga0075108, IMG submission 69797) | Saline lake microbial communities from Ace Lake, Antarctica - Antarctic Ace Lake Metagenome 02UK1 | ecosystem: Environmental > Aquatic > Non-marine Saline and Alkaline > Saline | place...
ATTAACAGAATCTTTCTTAACCTCCGTCTTTTTCTTCTTCCCAAACAATCCACCTAAAATATCCTTGGCAGCGTCCTTAACGGCGTCTTCTTTTTTGACTGGAACGGTATCTTTTTTAACTGCTGTTGTATCCGTTTTTTTGTTTCCACCCAAAAGGCCTCCCAATACCTCTTTTGCACCCTGTTTCAATGGGTCTTTGGCTGCTGTAGAATCGCCCTCGGTTTTGTTGCCCGATAAAAGTCCACCTAATAAATCCTTGGCTTTATCCTTTCCTTTGCCGATCAATTTTTGTTTCTCGATTTCAATGAGTTGAGAGGTTAGATTCTTAACTCCTGACGTTAAATCGGTACTTACTTGCGGACTGTTATACATACCGGTAATATTTGCCGTTACAGGAATCGTCAATTCTTCCAAAGAAGAATCATTTAATTTTGCTAGTAATGCGTTTATTTCCTTCCCAAGGTACTTTGCCGGCACCTGTATGGAAGCCTTGTAGTTCATTTTTTGATCAAAGGTGTGATTACCGTCCACATTAATCGCCATATCCTTGTACTTGATGGAAAAAGGCTTCACCGACACCAAGCCATCTTTGAAGGAAAGGTTTGTTTTCAGTTCTTTCAAATCCAAATCTTTTAAATTGATAAAGCTCAATTTACTATCCAAGGCGGACAAAACGGGAGCGCTTTCCGTATTAATTTCCTTTGCCATTAAATTGGCCAAAATATCGCCGCTGAGCGATAACAGGTCCGGCGTAAAATCATCGGTTAAATTACCGGACAAGGCAATATCTGAGCTAAACTTGCCTTGCAGCATCTGCGCGATAGGCGCTACTACCTTAAAAAGTTCCACGGCTTTAAAAGTTTCTGCAATTTGCAATTGGTCCATTCCCAATTTCATGGCAAAGGTGGCCACTTCGTTTTTAGTGGACACTTCCCCGTTAAACGCTACTTTTCCATCAAAGAGGGAAGAGGTCATATTGCTCAGCACGGCCGTTTCATCCTTAATCCTAAGACTGCCCTTCACATCCTTCAAAACAATATTATCGTAGATGACATTGTTTGCGTTAGCATTGAACGTAGCATCTAAAAAGGAAGGAATTTTAATCTTTTCTGTAGCAACCGGAACTGTTGTCTCTGTCGTAGTATCTGACGCTGTTTCCGTTTCAGCCACCATAAAGTCACCCAAATCAAAGGTGTTGGAGTTTAAGTTAAAGTTACCCTCTACCTTTTCATCGTTGAACATATAGCCCAAAAAGTTATTGATGGTGCCGGTAACGTTAAAATCGGTCTTTCCGGTGGAACCATTAAGTTCGTTTAAGCTTACGGTCTTTGGATTAAAGGTTACCGCAGTAGATTTTAGCACTACCGGATTAGGAATTTCGTCCGATTTGTATTTAAAATCGGTCAAGACCATTTTTCCATCGGTTCTGGTTCTTTCGTACTGCTTTTTTTCCAACATCTCCATATCAAAAGCGGTTGTAATATCCGCATTCAAGAGTCCTTTTAGACTGAGTCCGGCGGGAACAGGATAGGCTTTTTCCAGATTGGCCAGATTCATTTTACCGTCCATATGAGCATTTACCTTCGTATTACCCATAAGCTCGGAAATCTGAGTAGTCATATTAAACAGGTCTTGGTCTATCTTAAAGGAAGTTTTTTTGATGGCTACCGAAGTATCATCCGTAATGCCTGTTGTGTTATTGATGGCAATATCCATGTTGATATTGGTAACCGCTTTCGGTAAATCCGGATATTTAAAAGAGGCATTGTCCGAGTTGATGTTTATATTGAATTTAGGAATATGAAGGTCATCAACGATACCCGTAAAATTTCCGGCCAAGGTAAAGTTTCCGGTAGTGGTTACGTTTTCAATATTTTTAGAATAGGCCTCTGGAATAACAGCAAGAAAGTTCTTAAAATCAGAACTAGGTGTTTTAAAATTGATATCCACCTCCATATCATCCTCATTCAACTTTACAAAGCCGTCAAAGACCAAGGGCAATTGATTTATTACCGCCTCGTTCTTTAAAAACGAATACTTACTTTCCTTTAGATCGATACCGATAAGGGCATCCAAACGCACCTTATTTTTATTCAAATAGTTCGTGCTGTCCATTTCAAAAGACACCAAGGCATCGGTATGCGTATCCAACTCGGAAGTTTCCAGGGAAAGATCACCCGTTCCCTTGTGGTTAAAATCTGTCAATGCTAAACTGATTCCGGTTGACATATCCGTATAAAAAATACGAGAATTGGTAATCTCGTAGGATTCCATATTCAGATTAAATCCGTCCGAAGTGCTTTCCGGTGTCGTAGTTTCTTGGGTAGCCGTTTCTTTTGCAATATCATAATTGGCGTTTTCATCAGCATCAACCTTTACATTTACTAAAGCATTATCTAAATTAAGGCTCGTAATGGAAATAGGTTCGTCCGGCCCGTTAAACAATTGCATAATTCCCATGGTCAAAGAAACAGATTTGGCGGAGAATAAGGTATCCCCTTCAAATGGCGCTTTGTTTAACAAGCTCACATTGTCCAATTGTACCGCTGCGTTTGGAAAACTACTGAACAGACTTAAATCCGCCTCTGAGAAATCCAAGGTAGCATTCACGTTATTGTTAACATTATTCTTTATTATCTCTCCAATCTTTGCCTCCAAGAAGAAAGGTGCTGCCACCAAAATCCCGATAATCAACAAAAATAATATTCCGACTATTCTTATAATTTTCTTTTTCATCAATATATATTTTATCAACCTAAGGCAATAGAATCAGCTTGGTCATCTAAGTCAATTTCTTCACCTATTCCTAAATTAAACCGCTTGCGCATAAGATATACGCACAAATACAGTAAAGGGGTGTCCAGAAATGCTATAATTATCTTAAAAATAAATCCGCTAATCACCAAACCCTTGAATTTATCCCAGGGAATCTCACCAAACCAACACAATAGCGCTACAACGGTAAAAGTGTCTATGAATTGTGATGAAAAGGTAGAAAAGTTGTTCCGTAGCCAGAGGTATTTCCCCTCGGTTAAGCGCTTCCAAAAATGATAGAGCTGTATATCTACAAACTGTGCCAACAAATACGCCATCATAGAGGCAAAAACAGCAACAATAGTGTTCCCAAATACTGAGGTAAACAAACTGTCCTGTACAGGCGACCACGGGGTTGCCGGCACTGCATTTGCCGTATATACAATAAATAAGGAAAAGAAAGACGCAAAAATGCCTGCCACAACTATTTGGTTTGCTTTCTTCTTACCAAATATCTCGGAAATTAAATCGGTGATCAAAAAAGTTACAGGATAGGGTAATATACCTACAGAAATCTCAAACAGTGATGCACCAAAAATAGTAACCTCGCCAAACGGCTGCCAGTAAAAAAATTTTTGAAAAATTAGATTAGAAACTACTAATGAGGTGATGAACAGGGCACCCAGATATAGATATATCCTACGTGCCACCAAAGTATCCTTTTGCGTCATCCCTTATTTTATATTCAAGATAAAAGGCATTCTGGCCTGCACCCCTTTTTGCTCCATACCAGCTTTGATGTCCTTTAAAATCCTATAATTCTCCTCCCCTATTTCATCACTGATTATTTTATACTTCAGTTGCATACTAGCACCCTCCAAATCTTCCATAAAACGCTCAAAGCCCGATTTATATTTTGGATACTTACGTATGCCATAGGAGCTTAATTCCGCCATTTCAGCGGCTGCATCAATAGCATCTTCCAAGGTACCGAGTTCATCAACGAGACCAATACGCTTGGCATCCACTCCGCTCCAAACCCTACCTTGTGCTAAACTATCTGCCATTGCAACAGAAATACCACGACCTTGCGCAACACGCTCCAAAAAAGTGGTATACGTATCTTCTATACTTTCCTGAACCTGATTCCGAAATGCATCGCTCATAGGCTCAAATAAAGAATAATCTACAGAGTTCGCATTGGTACCCACCTGCTCTGCATTCACACCTATATCCTTGGCAAGTTCACTAATGTTCGGAACTGTGCCAAACACACCAATAGAACCTGTAATCGTAGTAGGTTCTGCAAAAATTTTATTTGCTCCCGCTGCGATGTAATAACCACCCGAGGCGGCCACATTACCCATAGAAACTACTACGGGCTTTACCTTTTTGGCCAACGCTACCTCACGCCAAATAATATCAGAAGTAAGGGCGCTACCTCCTGGTGAGTTTACACGCAGTACAATCGCCTTAACGTTCTTATCCTCCCTAGCCTTTATTAAAGCCTTATTTATAATCCCCTGTCCAATAATATCCGGTCCACCTTCACCATATAAAATTTCGCCTTGGGCAAAAATTACTGCAATTTTATCCGTTCCTGACTTCAGCGTCTTTTTGTTTGAATAGATAGCGTAGTCATCCAAATCGATATAGTTAATATCGGCTCCTTCAGAAAGCGAAAGTGCATTTGATAATTTTTGCTCGTATTGGTCATAGAAAATAATGTCATCCAACAATCCCGATTTCTTGGCATATTTTGGAGACCTACCGCCCAAGGTGTCTGCTATGATATTCAAATTTGCCTCTGAAATACCTCTACCTGCAGCTATATCCGTTACCATGGAATTCCATAGTGACTGTATCAACTCCTTTATTTGTGTTCTATTGGCGTCACTCATTTCGTTTTCCAAGTAGGGCTCTACAGCACTCTTGTACTTACCATGGCGTATAACCTCCATCTTAACCCCTGTTTTTTCCTGAAGATCCTTGTAGAACAATACTTCTGAGGACAAGCCTTTAAAATCCAAAACCCCAACCGGATTCATAAAAATAGAATCCGCAACCGAGGCCAAGTAATAATCCTTCTGGGTATAAAAGTCGCCGTAGGTATAGATAAACTTCCCGCTGGACTTGAACTCTTCCAAAACCTTTCGTATGGCCTGGGTCTGTGCCAATCCGGCCAACATAAAATTATTGTTTAGACTGATGCCCTTGATACGTTCATCATCCTTGGCCACCGTAACGGCCTGTAGTATTTCGTCCAAACCCTGAGAACTTTCGAAAATACCTGCGAAGGGATTCAGTTCATCACTACCCGTATAGTCTGCTATCGGTCGCTGTAACTGCAGTTCCAACACCGTGTTATCCTTAACCGTTACAGCTTCCTCGTCGCTACCCAACAAACTTATTAACACAAAAAACATGACAAAGACCACACCAAAGGCCACTAGGCAACCAATAATGGCCGCAAGAAGATTTCTCAAAAAATTCATTAAATAGCAATTTTTATTACCCCGCAAAGATAACCAAAGTGAATTTGTTTTGTTTATTTTGCCGTTATATTATGATTGTAAAACAAACAGTATACATCTCCATAGGGAGTAATCTAGGCAACAGAAAGCTCAATCTGCAAAAAGCCGTTTTTCGTATGGACGAAGCGGTTGGTGAGGTTACCAGCATTTCTCCAATCTACAATTCACCTTCTTGGGGATTTGAATCCGACGATTTTCTAAATGCCTGCATTCGGCTAGAAACAGATAAAACCCCAGAGACTTGTCTTGACCTTTTAATGCAACTAGAGAAAAGCATGGGCAGGGAACGAACGAGTGGACAAGGGTATAAAAGTAGAATTATAGATCTAGATATAATTTACTATGAAAGTAAGGTTATAGCCTCCGAAAACCTGACTATACCGCACCCCAGTATGGCAGAGCGCAGATTTGTACTAAGACCTTTGGCCGATATTGCACCGCAGTTTTATCATCCTATCCTAAAAAAGGATAGTAGAAACCTATTACAAGAATGTCGCGACAAAGGAAAGCTAGAAAAAACCTCGAGTAAACTTTATAAGAACAGAACAGCCCTTTTTGCAAGCCTAGAGTTTATAACCATAGAAGGAAACATTGGCGCAGGAAAGACCAGCTTGGCAACCAAGATTTCAGAAGATTTTAATGCAAAGTTGATATTGGAACGTTTTGCCGAAAATCCTTTCTTACCCAGTTTTTATGAAGATCAGGCGCGATACGCTTTCCCATTAGAAATGTCCTTTTTAGCAGACCGCTACCAGCAGTTCTCGGACGATACCAACCAATTTGACCTATTTAAAAACTTCATGATCAGTGATTATGATATTTTTAAATCGCTCATATTTGCCAAAGTCACCTTGCAAAAACAGGAATATGAGCTGTATCGTAAAATCTTTAATTTTATGTATAAAGAGGTCAGAAAGCCCAAAATATACGTTTACTTGTACCAAACCACAGAACGATTATTGAAACAAATTAAAAAAAGAGGAAGGGAATATGAGCAAGGTATACAGGCTGAATATTTAACGAATATAAACCAAGGTTATATGGATTTCTTAAAGACCTATCCTAAAGAAAATCAACTCATTATAGATGTCTCTAAGTTGGATTTTATTGATGAAGAAAAAGACTATAAATATATTTTAAATACCATTGAGAATTTTGCCATTTCGCAATTGGATTAACATAATTTTATGAAAATACTTGCGTAGTAAAAATGTAATCACGTAATTGTATGCTCCTTAACAGGAAAATTAACTAACTCAAACTATATTAAAACCCAACTAACGTTGGGTTTTTTTTGCATTTAACTTGGACCAAAAGTCCCAGATGACGACCCCAACGCTTACCGAAATATTCAAGGAATGCTTTGTTCCAAACTGGGGAATTTCCAACACCGTATCGCAAGCCATTACCACTTTTTGGTCTACGCCCTTTACCTCGTTACCAAAAACCAAAACATAAGAGCTTGCAGAAATGGCAGCATAATCTTGCAGTAGCACCGCACCTTCGGCCTGCTCTATGGCAATCGTAACATTACCTTCTTTTTTTAGTTGTTGGATTAAGGTTAGTGAATCCTCAGCATATACCCATTCCACACTATCCGTAGCACCCAAGGCCGTCTTATGAATGTCTTTATGTGGTGGTCTTGCCGTAATGCCGCAGAGGTATATTTTTTCGACAAGAAAGGCGTCCGCAGTTCTAAATACCGACCCTATATTGTTGAGGCTACGTATATTATCCAACACAATGCTCACCTTGGTTTTGGTTGCATCCTTAAACTCGGCTACATCCAATCTAACTAATTCTTCGTTTTTTAGCTTTCTCATAGCACTACTTTTCAACTATCTACCTTAGATATCAACAAAAATTAAAATCCCATTTGGAATACTTTATATTCGTGAGATACAGCAAAAATAAGTAGATAAAAAAGAAGTGGCAGGTAAAGAAAAAATAAAGAAGGTAACTCCTTTGATGAAGCAGTACAATACCATCAAGACCAAATATCCTGATGCGTTATTGCTGTTTCGTGTAGGCGATTTTTATGAAACATTTGGTGCAGATGCAGTTAAGGCCTCCAAGATCTTGGGCATCATCCTTACCAATAGAAACAATGGTGGTGAACGAACAGAGCTTGCGGGCTTTCCTCACCATTCCTTAAACACCTACTTACCAAAACTTGTAAAAGCTGGTCAGCGAGTGGCTATTTGTGACCAATTGGAAGATCCTAAACTTACGAAGACTATCGTAAAAAGGGGTGTTACGGAACTGGTTACGCCAGGTGTATCCCTTAACGATGATATTCTTAGCGCAAAGAGTAATAACTTTTTATGTGCCGTACATTTTGGTCGAAAAAAATTAGGAGTTTCATTTGTTGACATTTCTACCGGGGAATTTCTAACATCAGAAGGCAACGAAGAACAAATAGATAAATTGTTGCAAAATTTTGCTCCGAACGAAGTTCTTATATCCAAGGCGCATAAGAAAGAATTCAATGAGGTATTCGGGTCCCAATTCCATACATTCTATGTGGAAGATTGGGTTTTTCAAGAGGATTATGCCCTAGAGAACCTTACCAATCATTTTAAGACCAAAACACTTAAAGGTTTTGGTGTTGACCACTTAACGAACGGTATCGTTGCAGCGGGCGTGGTATTGCATTATTTATCGGAAACGCAGCACAGACAGTTACAACATATCAACACCCTACAACGTATAGCCGAAGACGATTACATTTGGATGGACCGCTTTACCATTAGGAATTTGGAACTGTACCAGTCTACCAACCTCAACGCCGTTACCCTAATAGACATTATAGACAAGACTATTTCTCCCATGGGAGGGAGAATGATCAAGCGATGGTTGGCACTTCCGCTAAAGAATGTTCAAAAAATACGAAGTAGGCACGAAGTAGTTAGCCATTTGTCCGGGAATGAGGTGCTATTAGAAAAATTTCAAGCCAATATTTCCAAGATGGGCGATCTGGAACGGCTTATTTCCAAAATTTCTACCGGAAAGGTAAATCCCAAGGAAGTCGTACAGCTTAAAAATTCTATGGAAGCCATAGTTCCCATAAAACAATTGGCGACCGCTGCAAACAACGATGCCTTGGCACGCATTGGAGACCAATTGCAATCCTGTGATTTATTAAGGGCCAAAATCAAGGAAATGCTAAACGAGGAGGCACCGGTAAATATCCTAAAGGGAAATACCATTGCGGCCGGTTATTCCGAAGAATTGGACGAGTTACGCGGACTTGCTACAACAGGTAAAGATTATCTGGACAAGATGTTGGCCAGAGAAACAGCCGCAACAGGAATTAGTTCCTTAAAAATTGCTTCGAACAATGTGTTTGGCTACTATATCGAAGTACGAAATACGCATAGGGACAAAGTTCCAGAAGAATGGATACGGAAGCAGACCTTAGTTAATGCCGAACGCTATATTACAGAGGAACTCAAAGAATATGAGGCCAAGATATTAGGTGCAGAAGAACGCATTACGAGTTTGGAACAGCAGTTGTTTTCGCAATTGATTGTTTGGATGCAAGAATATATTGCTCCCGTGCAAAACAACGCACAACTTATTGCACAAATCGACTGCCTTTGTGGTTTCACACAACTAGCGAAGGAAAATAATTACGTAGCTCCGGAACTCAATGATTCCACCGACATAAAAATCACCAACGGAAGACATCCCGTAATCGAAAAACAATTACCGCTGGGAGAAGTTTATATTGCGAACGATGTAGTGTTGGACCGGAACAACCAGCAAATCATCATGATTACCGGCCCAAACATGAGTGGTAAATCTGCCATCCTACGGCAAACTGCTCTTATTGTACTTTTGGCACAGATGGGTAGCTTTGTTCCAGCGGAAGCTGCCAGTATTGGCTATGTGGATAAAATCTTTACTCGAGTAGGTGCCAGCGACAATATTTCTATGGGCGAATCTACTTTTATGGTAGAAATGAACGAAACGGCCTCTATACTCAACAACCTGTCTGAACGAAGTTTGGTTTTGCTAGATGAAATCGGAAGGGGAACAAGTACATACGATGGCATTTCCATTGCTTGGGCAATATCTGAATATTTACACGAGCATCCAGCACGGGCAAAGACCCTATTCGCTACGCATTATCATGAGCTTAATGAGATGTCCGCCACATTCGACCGTATAAAGAACTATAATGTATCGGTAAAAGAATTAAAGGACAATGTGCTATTTTTAAGAAAGCTGACCCCAGGCGGCAGTGAACACAGCTTTGGTATACATGTGGCAAAAATGGCAGGAATGCCACAACAGGTGATTCAAAAGGCAAATAAAATCCTTAAGAAACTTGAAAAATCCCATTCTAACGAAGAACTGACGGACAAACTTAAAACCACACAAGATGAAATGCAATTGAGCTTTTTTAATCTTGACGACCCGCTTTTAGAGGAAATAAAAGAAGAAATCCTTGGTTTGGACATCAATACCCTAACTCCTGTAGAAGCGCTTATGAAGCTGAACGAAATAAAACGATTGCTCACAAAGAACAAGAAGGCAACGAGTTAGGATTTAATTTTGAAGTATTGATTTTTAAAACCCTAATTACTTTCAATTTTTAGAAGAAAATACTTTGGAATTTATAGAATTGTATTAAATTTGCTCCCGCATTCACAATGAATGATGTTCATTTAAAATAGCTTACATACGCGAAAGTAGCTCAGGGGTAGAGCATCACCTTGCCAAGGTGGAGGTCGAGGGTTCGAATCCCTTTTTTCGCTCAAAAAAACGCTGCTTGTCAGCGTTTTTTTTGTCCATGTCTTTTCATTAAGACAATAGGCGCTCGAGTGGTGGAATTGGTAGACACGTTGGACTTAAAATCCAATGGACATTAGTCCGTGCGGGTTCAAGTCCCGCCTCGAGTACAAGGGAGATAGCCGAGGTTTTTACCTCGGCTTTTTCGTTTAAAAAAAGTACTTGGTACAACATAGGTACAACAAATCATATTTTTTCCATACTTCCTAGGCTTGATAGCATTATTACTCTTAGTCATTATTAACTATAATTTTTCCATTTCATTCGTACGTGATATAGCAAACTCTTTATTTGTAAGTGTTTAGCGCGCTTTTCCTTGATTTTCTTCTCCCTATCCACAAAAAAGCACCCGATAGGGTGCAACATCCAATAACCAAATCGTTTAGATGATTTCTATAATGAAAGTCCCTTACCTTTAAATTTAGAATAATCCGTAAGTTCATCTTTAAAGCCGTTATAGATCTCTTCTTGTCCTTTTCCCCTGCCGCCCAATAAAGAACTAATGGCATATACACCTTTTGTGAGCAAACGCCTATGCTCAAAACCAGATTGTATTTTCAGAACTCGCTCCACACTCTCACGAAACCCTCTGTCCATGTGATATTGAATTATTTCCCCATACAGGTTCGGTCGCATATTTTTGACCGTAAGCATAAAGGCTGCTTTGTCATATAGCCCTTTTTCCATCAGATGCCCTGCCCATAGGTTTTTAAGGTTGTTCCTGCCTTCGTCAACAAGATTTTTGATAAATGGTTGTTGTTCCTTTAATACTTTAGTCAACCCGGGAAATGAATTCAAATAAAGGCTCGTCCTTTTTGGTAGGCTATAACTAGAATCATTGTTGGTATAAATGGATTTGACCAAGAGCCCCTTCTCCCCTTTTACAAAATAGAATCCCTTGGCATTGAAAAGGGCGATATAGTCCTTTGCCGATTTTTCAAAGGGGGCGTGCATTCGTTCCGCATTCTTAACATACGAACCCAAAGCAACACTTTCGTATTGCTTTTTATAATCGGGATTCATTCTTTCATAGAGCTTCGGGAATATCATCGGAAGGAACATAGCGGATGCCGTGAGCTTGGGACCGTTCTTGGAGGATTGTCCCGATAACATTTCCATCATCAAATGGTTTTGACGAACGAATCCAGAGGACACATGGTTCTCCATTTCCTTGGGAAAAAGTAGGTTATCCAATTTTACGGGAACCGTATGCCTGTCCGAATTCGTAAACGATAATTTGTTGTCATGATACTTCACGCCCAATGCTTGGAACAAAAGATGAACGCTTCCCTGTTGCGTGCCGACATTGAAAATACCCCTTTTCAATACCATCCCTATGAGCTGGAATTTATTTCGTAAGGTTTCTTTTTCCTTTTTTGTCTCAAGTTCGTACAATCGTTGCTTGGCTATGGGAAAGGCAATTTCTACCGCTTTCCTGAATTCGGCCTTTTTATCTCTTGGGATGTACCGTTCCAAGAAATTATATTTTTTAGAGGCCGTCAGGTCAGGAAAGATATCTCCAAAATTCCAGGTCATAATATGTTCCGATAGCAACCCTTTTTGTTTGGGAGATTTTAGGTAGGAGGTTGTCAATGCCTCCTTTATCAGTTTCTGGACTTCTAGTTTGAACTGTTTGCTTTCGGTATCGATTTGTGTGGCTTCGTTTCCTTTTCCAAAAATATCCAGACGGTTTTGCATCCGGATGTTTCTGCTCAGCTCCCTTGCCCTGAAAACATATCCCAATTTGTCATAGATGGTAAACCCTTCAATAACCTGTTCCCTAATGTCCAGTTTGATGTCGATGTCCTGATAGTCCTTCAAGACGTCTTTCAGGTCATACGGATGGATTGTCCTAAATAGTCCATAGGTAGACTCTATTTGTTTCAACAAGCGTTTGCGGTGCATGGGCAAAAGTTTCGACTTGGAATGGATATCGAATACCATTTGTAGTTTCGGTCCGCTCAGGTTACGATGTACCTCGGAGCCGTTTATAAAATTTGTCCGGTATCCCTTTTGGTTGTTAAGGCCGTACTTTACCCCTACCCATCCCGATTCGTTTTTGGTGGTCTTTACTTCGATATGATAGGGTGCGGCCAGTCTTGACAGTTCCTCGAAACTCCGCACCTTGTATTTTTGGTTGATACTGTTGAGCACATCCTGCACGTAATATCGTGTTCCTTTTTCTGCATCCACTCCAAATTGTAGCTCGGGCAATCTGTGTATCGCGAGCCGTTCTTTCTGTTTTGTTGCCGGTGCCGGTGTCAGGCCGTATTTCTTTTCAAGGTGTTGCCGGATCGCCATGCTCCTTCTATGGCTATTGAAGATTCCAAGTACTTGCCCATCATCCTTTACGTTGGTCGTCACGATGTGGACGTGTTCGTGCTCGGTATCGTTGTGCCTCACAACGATATAGGGCTGTGCTCCATAGCCCATATTTTCCATGTACTCCGTTGAGATTTTAAGGAAGGTCCTATCGTTAATATTTTCACGATGGGGAAGGTTAAGACTGATATGTGCGTAGCGATTTGTTGTGGCGTTGCGCTGTCCCTGAAAATGCAGTACTTTTTCAAAGAACCTTGGTGATACGCTTTGGGAAAAAGTGTTGCCGTAACCTAATATTCGCATGCCCTCTTTTCCAAGGACGTACTTCAAGGTTCCCTGACAGGTCTCTCCATAAATCAGCTTTGCTATCATTCCTATTCTTGGTTTATAATTTCCAAAAGAGCACTCAATAATTCGTTCGTTTTCCGTATCTGATATTGTATATTGCTGTTGATACTTCGTAGACTTTTATGGTGGGCAAGCTTGACCAGTTGGTTGATATTGTTTCCGATCTTGTTGAAGTGATAGGCAAGGTTCGAGGTGTCGGGGAGCCTATCTTTTTCTTCCGTTTCTTGGTTAAGAACCAATCTTCTCAGGAGCGGACTTATCGTTCCCCTTTTGGAAATATCGAGATGGTACATTTTGCATATTTGACCTAATTTTTCATATTCCATATCGTTGAACCTAAGCATTACGTTATGGTACCGCTTCCTTTCCCCCAATCGTTTTCGTCCTCTTTTCCGTTCTTTCATTTTTGTTGCTTTTTAGGGCAAAACACTTCGCAAGAAGTAGACAATTCTAAGTTACTTAGAATACACCTCGCTATCCGTTTCATGGATAAATATATTCTATTATATTTAATTACAACTACTTATATATCAGTATTTTATACTCTAAAACCATATGGAACCGTATTAGGTTATATGGGTACAGACACGAAATATATCCGGTCCAATATGGTGTTTGGAAATTAGAAGGGAACATGGGAATATCCAGATTTTTTGTGGGTAGGGAAAGGAATGGGCAAGCGGCTTTTCCGCCACTTGTGCTTTTGTGCGGCTCCGAGGGTATCGGGCAAAACTGGAACGGAAAGACTTCACGGGCGGACCGGCGTAGCGTGTCCGCCAGGGGAGGATCGGAGTGGAAGGTTGACCGACTCCCGCAGGGGCTTGGGATATGTTCCTTTCAGATCGGATTGCCCCTCTATGTGGCTTTCCTGACCAAAAAGGATGGCCTCGCACTTCATTACGGTATGAATTAAAATTATTGGGGACGATGCAAACGACCTTCGCAGGTCGACTGGTTGCGGTCAGGTTCTTCATAAATGGAAAAACTCTATTTTCCAAAAATCATCGGTTTATCCGTTTCGGATAATTGCCCCATATCGCAATAGCATCATATGGCCATATGACGGTATGTCCATAGCTATATAGCAAGGTATATCGCTTTGTTCGATTGATTGTTCCTATAAAGCAATAGTGATTGCCATAGTGCTGTCATTATTCCTTTATGGCATGGAACCGTTAAGGGACTTAAGGACCAACGGTTTCCATGCCCCCGGCCTTATATCCGCACTTTTACTTACCGGAAGGCAGGAAACAGATTCGGTCCTTGTTTGGTCAGGGAGAGAAAATACGGGGGTGTTGAAAAGAAATTAGAAATACACCCTTTTTTTGATGTTCCCTTTGTTCGCCGATTCGTAATTTTAAACCACTGTACGGAATAACCCGAGAAACCCAAAACAACAATGAACATGGCGTATAACAATGAGATCCTTTTACTTTTTCCTAGCACCGTCCATTTTAGGGAAACATATCCTGAACATATCAGGCAATGGGAAAGGCAAATTGCTACCGACGCTTGCGGTCCGGACCTTTATTTTTGTTTGGTGGCCCTGGACGATTATCCAAGGCTGAAGGGATACCTCAATTCCAAGGAATACCTGTTCGATTTTGTGGTCAATGCCCATATACTTTACGACACCCTCATATCAAAGCTGGTCGTCAACGGTCATGACGAAAATTTTGCAGTTGAGTTTGCCAATCAGGAGTTACGGTCGGTCTATCTATCCTTGAACGACAGACCCGAAATCATGGGGGATAGGTTGGCCACTGTTCACTTTGAACTGTTGGACAACGAGGATAAACTTGTGGATGCGGAATACTATTTTTGAGCTCGCTCTCTCGCCTATCGGGCCGATTATGACCTTGCCCGAAAAAGTTATAGTGAAAGACCCAGTCCCTTGTTCTTGTCCTGCTTTTTTTCTTTGGAATCCAGTTTTCGCTTATCACCGGGCAGATTAAGTTCGTTTTTCCTGGAAAGGGCGACTTCCCTTAGATATTGGAACATGCCCTCGTGCATAGGGCTATCGGGCGGGTCCTTCGAGATGTCCTGTCCCTGTAGCATGGGTGTGGTCAAATCCAGTTCCCTGGCCATCTCATAGCCCAGGTTGAATTGTCTTATGTATTCCTTGTCGTTATCGTTTTCCATACCTCTGTATTAAAAGGGTTGCCGTGCATGGCTTTCCAGGTAATCGTTGAGCGATTCCCGGTCGTAGAGTATGATCTTCCTTTGGGGCTGGGTATACCTGATCTTTCCCTCGTCCCTCAATTTTTGCAGTGTGGTGGTCGATTTTATCCTGAGAAGGTGCATGGCCTCCTCCGTACCGATCCATTTGTCCGGTATGTCCTTCCTTTTGGCCTCGACATGCTCGATCACTTTTTTGAACAGGGCCAAAAACGCTTCCTCCTGTAGGCAGATGACTTCCATAGTTGTTGGTCCGTGAAACTGTTTCTCGGTTCAATATAGAAATTTTTTATCATTTATTACAATCGATAAATGTATTTGGTTATATAGCGAAGCCGTAATATGCTATGGTCTGAGCCCTGTTTGAGAGAAAACAAATGATTCGGGTGACAGTACTAAAAAAATGATTTAAGATATAACCAAATATTTAAAGACTAAATATCTTCAATTATTGCGGCCCAAATACCACTATTAATCATAGAATTTTTAAATTTAGTAGTTAATAGCCATATTGTATATATTATTAATACTCTTAAATATCCCAGGATTGTTTTATCTCAGCGTTTTTATTTACCAAGTACCGATTAATCCTAATATTCTTTTTAGTAGTTTATTACTTGCCTGTCCAAGTCAAGAAATAGTAGAAAAGAGTGTATTAACCATCTTTAAACAATCCTTTATTTGAACTTACAAATGCTCTTCGAAATTCATTCTTTTACCTAGAATCCTTACCACGTATATTTCGCTAACATCTTCAAATGAATAATAGATTACATGGCCTTTGAAATTGTAGAACTTTAATCTATTGGCAATTGGTGAGGCATCTCTGGCGAGTTCTGGGCGTTCTGCTAGTTCTTCCAAAAAATCTTCTATCCCTGTCAAATAACCAACAGCTTGTTCGATACCGAAATACTTTATCCCGTACTTATAAATTCCAATAACATCAAATTGAGCCCTAGTGGAAAGATTATAACTCCCCATTATCCACCTTCTTGATGATATCGCTTATTTTCAAAGGGCTTCGGCCGCTTTGCAAACCTTCATCTATGGCTTGTTTCAGTTCCAACAGTTTCATATTCTCTGCCTGGTCCTTTCTGACCAGCTCACGGATATATTCACTGTCGTTAGTAAAATCCCCGTTCTCAACCCTGAGCTTGATCCAACTATCCTGTTGGTCTGTGAACGTTATTGACTTTCTTGTAGTTTGCATAAATGTTATTTATGGTGCAATATAGTATTTATTTGCACCACATTATAATTATTTAATACTTTATTTGAACTTCTAATTTTATTCTCGGTTCGCCGACATATTGTTCTAACTTAATATTCAGCTCAAAACTAAACCTTATCATGAACTCCTATGGGCAAAGGTTCTGGAAAATTACAAGGAACTTCAATATCCTGTTCGGGAAGAAGGCCTCCTCCTATCCTATCTATCCTTGTGCAATCATCCGTTTTATCGCAACCATGCATGACCATTACTACGAAAAATAATACGGCTAAAATATTCCAATTTAAATATCTTTTTTCCATTTTTAATTTGAACTAAATATTGAATTTTGGTTCGCCGACAATTTGTCCTAACCCATCCTTTATTTAAACTTTAATCCGGTCGTAAGACCGAGAGTTCAATTTCTAGTTTCCGGAAATTACCGACCCAAAAACTCCAACCGCCAATTCTAGCCAAAACAACGTTAGTAATCCTAACCCTATGCAGAGATAAAGTCTATGATTTGCTCTTGAAACTTTCCTAAGTATAACTTCGCACATTAAGCCAGCTCCAAATAAGAGCATCCCCATGACTATGAAATCTAGAACGTTCCAAGCCAATTCTCATCTGTAAACTGCATTGTAACTAAGGGAATCAATAATAAAATCCCGACCGTGGCCATTATAATATAGAGCCTTTTATTTTTTTCAATGTCCATAAATAATAAATTTAATTAAAACCTGGCTAATGGCAACTTTATATCATTTTCAACTAGTTGCATTCTAGATTTTTGGGGTTACACCCATATCCATATTACAGCTACCATCGTTTTTTTGAACTTTACAAAGTACAACGTGATGTCCTAACTCATCTTTTAATTAGACTTTGAATTAGTTTGCGTGGGTGTCTTCCCAAATTAAATATTCTCGGTACCACTCCCAAGCATTGTTTAGCACTTCCGAAGGATATAGCCCTTGGGCCTCAGTGTTATTTGTGTGATAGACCATAGTAAAGCCCTCGTCAGAATAGGAGGACTGCTTTGATATTTTTATTATCAAAAATGATGTTTGTGAATTCCTCATGTGATATGACATCTATTAAGGAAATACCCTTATGAAAGATGAATTGGCGTTGATTATTAAAACCCCGTTTTTTATGGGAAATTCCCCAAAGACGACATCCGGTAATGTAACTATTCAACCTGCATACGTTAATAACAACCGACATTATTTTCCTTGTAAATATTCAATAATTTTAGGGCACACTTTCCTCCCTTTTACCAAAACTTTTTCGCTACTTGCTTCAATCAATTTTAATTACAATTAGAAGGAACGTCCTTTACTTCACTTCTCGCCTCTAGCACCTTCCCCAAGGTTGCGGTACCCTTCACCGTAATATCTATAAAATCAACCCCTTCTTGCGTGATTACCCCATTAAAGCGACTGAATTGAAGCTGTGAACGAAGTTCTTTTCCGTTTAGCGCGTTGCCGGCTTCCGTGGCCCTAAGTCTGAACCGTTGTACAAACTGCACTTTGGTGTCATTATAAATTTGGGCCACATCATAGACCAAAGAAGCTTTTCCAGGAGGTACAGTAACAGTGCGCTCAAAGAAAATAGCTTCTGAAGTAGTTTCCTGAAACTCCCCAAAAGAGGAAGACTCGTTAGTCATACTAACACTTGTCTCTAAACTGGCGGTTACGGAGGCATTGTATTTTGCCGAACTTCCAAAAAAACCGGCTTCAAATTCAGCTCCGATAGTAGTTGAAACACTGGTGCTTCTGGAGCTTGTAAATGCGAAGCTTTCTTCCCACCCAATTGTGTTGGTTACGGAAATGGCCTGATCAGCTCCTATGGTCTGCGAGAGGGAACCAGACCCGCAATTGGTTAGTGTACTATTGGCACCAAAATCCGTAGCAGGTGATGCCAAAATAGGTTCTAAAAAGGTAGTACTTAGACTCTCCGCCTGCCACTCTAAATTATTGGCAATAATTCTGAAATAGATAGGATTACCACTCCCTAAGGTCAAACCCCTGCCTGTAGTTTCCCGAATAACCTGATTGTTGGGCTTAGAAATTAAACTGTATACCCCATCGCTTTCTTTGCGTATTATGAACTTGAAATTTTCATAATTTGGGTCGGCCTGGACAGCTGCAAAAGAAGTGAGATTAGAGAGCCTAGGGCCTACTACGGAGGCGAAATTTACGATAATGCCTGCAACGGATACAAACCTTTTGTCTGATTGCAATTGAATGGCAAAGGTGTTAAACTCATCTGGAATGGGCAAAAAATTAAAAACAAAATCCGGCTCGCTGGTGACCCCGGCAAAAGTGGTATTGGTACTTATGGTTACAATGTTGCTAAAATTCCAATTTCTGTTAATACGTGCTGCTTTGGTTTCAGGTTGCCCCGTTTCACTCACCATCTGCATATAATAAGGCGTGTTCTGCTTTAATGCTATTCTCTGGTTTTCTATGGTTTCTTCTAAAGTACTCAAATTTAGGGCGGTTGCGGCGGGATTATCTTTAAAAGTAATTGCAGAAAATTCCTGAGAAATAATCAGTTCTCCTAATTCATCATGGATAAAAACGGTTACAGGAACGCCATTCCTTAATTCATTCACCGCTTCACTACTTAGGCCTTCAATGCCGATCTTTAGCTGTGCTAAAGATAAAATTGGATCAATCATAACGGCGTCTGAAAAATCACCATTTTGGGCAGTTACGGTTATTTGGGCAGAATGTGGCACATACCCCTTTCTGGAGATATTACGGGTATTTATAACCATACCCAGTTCTCCTTTGAATTTTTCAAAATCGTTCTCATTAACCCCATTACTTACGCTTATTCTGTTATCAGTATCAGGATTTGGATCAGTATCTGTTCTTGTCTCGTCTTTACTGCAACCTAGGAGTGCAAACATCAATAAACCTACATAAAAAATTTGTTGCAATCGTTGTTTATGCCTTTTCATATTTTAAAAGATTTTTGGTTATAATTGAAATCCCTTTTGTGTCCTGCCCAACATGAAACACTTCTAATTATCAGTTAACAAAACACAGGGGCTATATTGAAAATTTATACTGCAAACTTATAGAGAAGGATTGCTACATTAAAAAAATGGTGGGGTACAAAAGGGGTACAGCTATAATTTTTATAGAAATACGGAGTTTAGCTATTGGAATGAACTTAAAAGGCTAATATGATGGATTCCAGAGATTCATCGGCATCTAAATTCATTTTTTTTCGGAGACGTTGGCGTGCCTTTTTTACACCATCTGAAGAAATATTCAGAATATTGGCAATTTCTTTAGAGGTAAGATTCATTTTTATAAGGGCTATTAACCTCAGTTCGCCATAGCTAATGTCCGGGAACTGTTGCACTATTTTTTTTCCAAAATCCTTATGTACTTCTTCAAAATATTTGTTAAAATGTTCCCAGCTATTATCGTGTTTCAAATCGAAATTGATGGTATTAATAAGCTCCTGAATATTTTTTTTATCTTGGCTTTCTTTTTTTAGCGCCACTGCTTTCTGCTTTAAACCCTCAAGTGTTTCATTTTTTTTGGCCAAATGAAGGGCATGGGTGGTTAGCTCCTTCTTTTTAAAGCTCAACTCGTTATATAAAGCTTCCTTTTCCACTTGGCTACGCTTCATTTTTTGTTTGATACCATAAAAGCCCAACCCGAAAAGGAGAAGAGAAAGTCCGAGACCGGAACCCAACCACCACTTTTGCAGTGTACTGTTTTTTTCTTTCTCTTCAAGAAGGTCTATCTCAGTTACGTGCATAGCAATTTGCTGTTCTTTTTTTGTAGTATCGTAAATAGTCCGTAGTTGTTCAATCTGTTGCGATTTGGCGACGTTAAATATGGAGTCTTTCAGTTTGGTATGTTGTTTGTAATCACCAAGGGCTTCGACCGTTTTATTTAATTTCGTATATGCTTCGGACCTTATTTGGTAAGCTGTGCTCATGTTAGCTACGGAATTGGTGCTATCCGCCAGCGCAATGGCCCTGTTTAAATTCTCAATGGCTTTTTGGGGATCCACAAGTAAGAGGGCGGCACTGTAATCGTTTAAGGATTCGGTAATTTTATTTTTTTCTTTTGATTTTTCTGCCATTTGCAGACCTTTCTCAAAATGAATAAAGGCCTCACTAAGTCTGTTCAAGGCTATGTAGGACTTGCCTAAATTGTTTAATGTGGTGGCCTGTAACGTTAAAATATTTAATTCTTTTGAAATAACTAGACTGTTTTTTAAGTTCTTAATTGCCAATTCGTAATCTTTCATATAATAATTGGTATTCCCTATATCGTTTAAAGCCTGAGCTTCAAAATACTTATCGTTTTGATCTCTGTAAACTTTTAGGGCCTGCTGGTTGTATTCAATAGATTTTTTAAAGTTTTTCAGATTAAATTCTACAGCTCCCAATAAATTCAAGGCATCAGCAAGCCTTATAGGTTCATCAAGGGTATTTAATATTTCCAGCCCTCTTAATAAATCGGTTAGCGCTAGGTCGTAATGCCCCTTTTGGTTATTAACCGTCCCTTTTAACAGATAGGCCAAAACCAGGTCTAATGAATCGTTTACATGCTTTTTTAAAAAGTCTAAATTTTCATCAATTTGCTGCAGAGCACTATTATAATTCCCAAAGGCATACTCCACCGAGGCCAGTTCGTGACTCACTGCGATAATTCCCTTGGGCTGAATGAGTTCTGAATAAAGCAGTAACGCCTTTTTATAGTAAGTTTTTGCAGTATCCGGATGGTTAGCGTTATAGTGCCATGCTCCCATTAAATAATAGCTTTTCGCAAGGTCTTTTTCAGAATTGAGTTTTTTACTCAGTGCAAGTTTTTCTAGTGCATATTTCTTTGCCTCAGGAGGATTATTATACAGATACGCGTTAAAGAGCAAAATTAATGTATGGAATTTGGTGGTATCATCAGGCTGAACGGAATATACTTGTCGTAGGCTATCCAGCTTATTATTTTGCTGAGCCGATAGATTTTTGGTGAAAAATCCGAATAAGAATAGCAAACACCCTGTAAAGTAGTATATTTTAGATTTTGGCATTCTTAAATTTAGAGAAATTATTAAATTGAATTCATTCTCTGCATCAGAATATTCAATTTATTACCAAGTTAAGCTACTACTAATAGCCCATCCTCTCTTTGAATTTTGGTAAAGTCCAATGTTTCTGATTTTTCACTTGTTTCATAATGTTAGGGATACAATCCAATTTGTCCATACTCATAGTGATTTGAAAAATTTCGATAGTGAAGAATTCCATATTCCCGTTGATAGATCAATTCCTCTAGAAGTTCACCACTATCTACTGCTTGAATTCTCACAATATTTTTTAGTTCAACACCATTATAAATAAAAGTCGGTAAAATTTCTAATGAATTCTCTTCCAGTTCTGTCTCTGAAAAGGGTTCAAAGAATTTATACTCTCCATTTACCTGTCTTAGTTGAAATTCTGAAAATCTTTCTTCATTGAAATAAAGGAACAGTTGCATTTGAAAATCATTTTTAAACAAATTCTTAGATTCAACTAATAAACGCAACAGCTTGCTGTTGTAAAAAAGCCGGAACCCTAGTTTTGGCCCTAGGGCCAAAACTAGGGTTCCGGCGGCGAAAAAAACTTCATACTTTTGGG
>Ga0075108_10000574_pt1 | contig 21733 bp, 23 predicted proteins | sample AntAceMetag02UK1_FD_69797 | JGI IMG/M metagenome (GOLD analysis project Ga0075108, IMG submission 69797) | Saline lake microbial communities from Ace Lake, Antarctica - Antarctic Ace Lake Metagenome 02UK1 | ecosystem: Environmental > Aquatic > Non-marine Saline and Alkaline > Saline | place...
GAATATCACAGATCTATATCCTCATAATTATAAAGTGATGGTAGAATCTAATCAATCAAAATAGTAATGCCCTAATAATCTTATCCAATTAATCAAGATGCAGTTGCTCGGGGGCATACCTTGCGACTTACTAATGCTTCCAGACGGACTCCCCTGAGCTTTTGCCGAAAGGTTACTCCAGCGCATAAGGGACTTACACCCTCTAGATTAATTAACTACATTTCTGTAGTTGAAAAGATGCCCATGCTGGGCACACACAATATATATAAAAAATAGGCGAAACAGTAATAAAATCGAGGCTTGCGGCTCGCATCAAATTTTGTGTTTACCCGAAAGTTTCGTGCTACGAAATCGCCTACTTTTCATATACTAACCGTTGGCATCAATAATGACAAAACTCACTCACACGAGAAAAATCTCATTTTAAACGATTTCCAACGAGAGTCATCATTATTATTTTAATTACTATTTCATTTTACGGAATTTTGAATTATTCATTAACATTTAAACATTCAAAAAAATGAAAAAAGTAATCTTTATTATCGCGGTCTTTATGACTTCAATGGCTGGAAATGCACAAATCACTGCACAAAATTCAACAAAAAAGGCAAAGACAGAATACTCATTTGTCTGGGGGCTTTTCAAAACTAACGGCTATTCAAAAGAAAATTCAATTTCAATAGAAGTAGAAATACCCGAGATTTCAACTTCCTCATCAGATACGCCATTAGATACCACAAAGTATGAGCAGAAAAGTATTCTTTGGGGGGCTATACAATGGACTGAAAAAAGAAGAGTTCCTCAACAATAAATCCTCAAAGCAATGAAAAGTAATTTTATAGAAAATGCCACTTTAGGAAGAAATAAATGGTGGCAATATGTTTTGAGTATTTTATCAGCTGTCGTTGTTATTGCAGTTTTGAATATTGCTATTCGTCAAGTACTGCCAAGTATTAAGTCGTTTTTTCCTGACAACGATTTTGGAAAAGGTCTTTTCACATATAGTCTTGTGTTTGTATTATTTGGCTTAGCACTTTTTACTTTTCTGTTCAGTGCAAGTAAATTACATCAAAGGTCAAAAATGTCATTTATTACTAATACCAATAACTTTAGTTGGAAATTATATTTTATTGGTTTTTTGACTTGGGGTAGTTTTATATTTATTGGCTCACTTATATCAGATTATCAAAAATTTGAAGTTTTTATAGCTAATTTTAATATCAATCATTTTGCTATTATGTTGTTAATAGGTTTCTTAGCAATAGGAGTTCAGTCTTTTTTTGAAGAATTGGTTATAAGAGGATATTTTTTACAAGGAATGCATTTACATATCAAAAAAGTTACCTTACTTATTCTTGTAAATGCACTCATATTTGGTGCGCTTCATTTTGGGTATGGTTTAGAGAGTTTCCTTTATTCTTGGGCTTTTGGGATAGCTTTTGCCGTAATTGTCATTCTACAAAATAGAATAGAATTTGCATCAGGAGCACACAATGCAAATAATTTATTACTTTCTCTTGTGTTTGTAGATTTATCCGAAGCTACAAATGAGGCGTTTAGTTGGACAATTAACTGGGTAGATTTTACCCTTCATATTGTTGCATTACTACTAATTGTTGGCTTAGCTTATAAATTTTTTAGGAATTAAAAATGAAATTAAAAATCCTTTTTCATTTGGCATTTTGGGGAGTTTTTACTCTATTTTTTTGGCAACAAAACCCAAATGCTAACTTGCAGGAATACATTGCTTGGCTTACAATTCTATCGGTATGTGCTGTAGTGGTTTATGCTAATCTTTACTTTTTATTTCCTAAATATTTTTTTCGAAAAAAGTATTTATTCTATTCACTTTATCTACTTGTTGCAATCGGATCAGGTGCATTTATATTAAAATTAATATTTCCAACAGGTAATGCATCATTTGCTTTACCTGTTTTTCAGCATTTTATAAATCTGTTTTTCTTTGTTGTCATTACAAGTTCGTTAAAATTTTTACGGGAATTTTTTAAAAAACAAGCACAATTAATAAAAGCAGAAAATGAGCAACTGAAAACAGAACTCTCTTTATTAAAAGCACAAGTAAATCCGCATTTCTTGTTCAACACTTTGAATAATTTATATGGCTTAATAGTACAAAACCACAACGAACAAGCCGCCAATATTACGCTTAAGTTGTCCGATTTGATGCGTTATCTCTTGGAAAGTAGCAAAACCGAGCAGGTAAGTTTGCAAAAAGAAGTTAAATTTTTGGATGATTATTTGGCATTAGAAAAAATCCGTTTAGCTCAAAATGTGGACATTCGTTTTGATATTTCAGGCTTTGAAGATGAGATTTTTGTTGCCCCTTTGTTGTTTATCCCTTTGGTAGAAAATGCTTTTAAACACGGTTTGCAAAGTGTTTCAGAAAACAATTTTGCTCATTTTACTTTGGCATTGCAAGGCAAAGAATTATATTTTGAAGCAAAAAATTCGATAGGTAAAAATTTTTCAGTACAAGAAAAAAGTGGCACCGGTTTAGAAAATTTACGCAAGCGATTAATGCTAATTTATCCCGAAAAGCATATGTTAGCAATAGAACAAAAAGATGAGATTTTTAAAGTAATTTTACACTTAAATTTATGAAATTCACTTGCCTAATCGTTGACGACGAACCAATCGCTCAACAAATTTTAGAGAAATACATTGCACAAATCCAGGCTTTGCATTTGAAAGGTAAGTGTAGTAATGCTTTTGAAGCACTAAATGTATTGCATAAAGAACAAATAGATTTTCTCTTTTTGGATATCAAAATGCCTACGCTTTCGGGTTTGGATATGCTTAAAACCTTGGAAAATCCTCCAAAAGTTATTCTTACAACTGCTTTTTCAGAGTTTGGAGTAGAAAGTTATGATTATGGCATCACAGATTATTTACTCAAACCCATTCCTTTTGAAAGGTTTTTGAAAGCTGTGAATAAAATTCTAATACCCCAAAATTTAGACTTTCAAAAGGAACAAACAGAAGAAAGAACTGCCAACGTGCCGACTTTTATCTTCTTTAAAGCTGATAAAAAAATTCATAAGTTTTATTTCAATGATATTCTTTTCATTGAAGGGAGTGGTAATTATGTAAAAATCCATACCGAAAATTCATCGCCTTTAATGGTATTGGAAAAATTAAGTGAATTGAAGGAAAAATTACCCCAAACGCAATTTCTTAGAGTGCATAAATCCTTTATTGTAAATATTGGCCAAATACAACAAATAGAAGGTAATATGCTTAAAATTAAAGATAAAACAGTTACTGTTTCGCTTAGCTATAAGCAAAATTTAAATGAAATATTGAATAAAAATAAATGAATAAATTACTGCTCCCAACAGCCGTTTCGCGCAATTGCGAATTTTTGTGGTAAGTGCAAAAAACGGTCAAAGTGAACCACTGAAAACGGATTTTTTTGAACCGCTTAAAAAATCGTTTAAGGTTATGTTATAAAAGGGTTTGCAGTAAATATTGCTATGCTTACTTTATTCCGGCGGGGGTGGTATACTATGTCCGTCCTTTCCAGTTTGCTGAATTTAGGTAATTTCAGCGAATTCCTAAACTTAACAAGGACTGAATTAGGGGTATGGAAAAATAATGAAGTACAAATTATCAATATACCATTATAGAATTTTCAAAACATCTATATTCGTATAACGAAAATTAATTTGACATACATTTTCATAAAAGTTCACAAATCGTCAACACGATATGTGACAGTTAGCAAAACATCGACTCTGATTGGCCTTAAGGCCATAGGTTCCGAACCCGGCCAGGTCACAAAATAAAAAACCCCTTATAAATCTTAGGGGTTTTTTTTATGCGCTAAATATGAAAGTGAGATCATTGAAAATAAGTCGTCCCATCTTGAACCAGTTTCAAGCCTATGCAAACATTCGTATCGATTACGATGGCCGCGATTTCCACTTCTGAATAGTAACGCTTCATAGCACCGTGGTAGCCCTAAAAGTACTTATCATTTTCCTCGGTAAGGACATCGCAGTAGTTCAGGGCAGCTTTTTTCTTTTTGGAAAAAAGGCACTGTTCCGCCAAGAAGAAATAGTATCGGTTTTAACTTCGGCCATACCACAATCACCCTGCTAGTGTTCCCTTGAAGGATAATGTTATAAGCAGATTCGTTCTTTTGTACCACCCGACAGCGCTAAAGCTGGGCAAGTTCTTTAAGCAAGGCCAAATCGGCCGTGTAACCGAAGGCTTTGTCCATTTGTTTTGCCATGTCCAAAAATGGTGTACTATTGGAATCAAATCGAGTATTCTTAAATGTAATGTCTTTTATGGCCTATATAAACGGTTCCTTAAAACGTTCAAAATGGCAGGTATACCCATTGGGGATGCGCACCAAATAATCTTGATGTTCCGGTTCAGCTGGCCAAAAGGGTGTAAAGGGCGCGAGTGTCGTTACCACATTGCCTTCCCATTTATTGGAATCGTCCACAATTTTAATGACTTCCTCCGCAATGGATTTTTCTTCATCATTCTGAAAAAATATTGCAGAACGGTAGCTAGAACCTCTGTCATTTCCTTGTTGATCTACCGTTGTTGGATTATGAATACGGAAAAAATAATCCAAGATTTCTTTAAATGAGGTCTGATCATTATCGTATGTCAATTCAATGCCCTCCGCGTGCCCTGGATGATTTCTATAGGTAGGGTTTTCGTTTTCCCCACCTTGGTATCCCACTTCCGTGTCTATAATTCCTGGTCGGGTTCTAAACAAATCTTCCATTCCCCAGAAGCAACCTCCTGCTATGTACGCTTTTTTATATGTGCTCATTATATCTATTTTTTTATTGGTTTCATTGTCGTATCAAATCACGGATAATTACATTTTTTAGAAAGTCCACTACCTTTTCTTCGGGCATTTCACAGGGCTTCAATAGGTCTTTTCCCTTTGTGATATAGTAGTTGAGACTTATAAAATCTATCCCACCCAGCTCGTCGCCATAAATTTTAAAGGATTTACCATTATTGAAGGTAGTTTTGGTGATGCCGTATGTGCTATTCCGGTAGCTTCCTTGGGAGTAGCCTTCCGGAATATTTTCAATATATTTTAATATCGGATTAGACATTCGTTCCATTATTAGCTTCTTAGTAGATTTTGTGTTTTCGGCTCACGACTTATAAAAGTCTTACGTCCTATGTCTTATAGTCCCAAGTCTTTTTCGTTCCGAATCAGAATTCTCATTCAAGTAATCACGAACTACAGGACAACATGGAACAGCCAACCTTATTTCTGGCCCAATCAGGCCGTTTGGCGAACCATTTTTCGTTATCCGGCTGCTCTGCATAGGGCCTTTTTAACAGTTGGAACAATTCATCCAAGAGTTTATAATCGCCCTTATCGGCATCGTCTATTGCCAACTGCGCCATATAATTCCGCAACACATATTTAGGGTTTACTGTATTCATAATTCTAGCACGTTCGGCATCGCTTTGGGTTTCCCCTTTTGAGCGCTCGGCATAGGCCGAAAACCAAATCGACCACTCCTCCGCTATTTTACCTTCTATTTCCTGCGGCCAGTAAAATGCATCGGTTACCGTTTCTAACCCATCTTCAGCAGCCTTGAAATTTGCCAGTTTCCTAAAGAAAATGGTCATATCGGTCTCGGACAACTGCAATACCTTCTCCAACTGGGCAATGAGTGCTGCGTCCTGGGCCTCCACTTCAAACAGACCTAATTTCGATTTCATCATTTCTAAATAGGCAATTTCCACTTCCTCTTGATATTCGGTCAAGATATTTTGCAAGGGTTCTGCTTCTTCAATAAGTGGATACAGGGCATTCGCCAATTTTAACAAGTTCCAAAGAACGATTTCTGGCTGGGTTCTATACCGATACCGCTTATGCGACCTATCCGTGGTGTTGGGCGTCCAACCATGGTCGTAATCCTCCAGCCAACCGTAGGGACCGTAGTCGATGGTCAAGCCTAAAATGGACATATTATCGGTATTCATCACTCCATGTACAAATCCTACGCGTTGCCAATGGATGACCATCTCCATACTTTTTACGGCGACTTCCTTAAAGAAGGCCAAATAGGTGTCTTTTGAAGGCGTTCCTAAATGTGAAAAATGATGTCTGATGGTATAATCAACCAAAATTTTCAATGTTTTATCATCCTGTCTGGCAGCAAGTATTTCATAGTTTCCAAAACGTAAAAAAGAAGGTGCCACACGGCAGACTATAGCTCCCTTTTCATAATCGGGATTTCCATCGTACATTACATCACGCAACACCTTATCCCCACTTAAGATCAGAGACAAGGCCCTTGTCGTGGGCACTCCCAAATGGAACATGGCCTCACTACACAGATACTCCCGAATGGAAGAACGTAAAACCGCCAAACCGTCCGCTGTTCTTGAATAGGGCGTTTCTCCAGCTCCTTTTAACTGCAAGGCCCAATGCTTACCCTTATAATCTACCTCAGCGAGATTTATAGCACGACCATCCCCCAACTGACCTGCCCAATTCCCGAATTGGTGCCCGCCATAACACATGGCGTAAGGCTTTGTTCCGGGCAAAAGTTCCGCTCCTGAAAAAATCTTCACAAAATCCCGAATATCGAAATTTTCTAAGCCGATGGCCTCTACCATTTCAGGCGATTTATGCAATAGCACAGGATTTGACGGTTTTTTTGGCGTCACGTATGAGAAACAAGCCTTAGAAACCTGTCGCCTCGTATTTTCAAGAATTGCATCCGCAGGCAGTTCCGTATTAAACGTGTCTTTTTTATTGAGTTTTAATGTCAAAATGTGTTTTTTTCTATTGCAAAGTTAGTCCGCTTTTATTTAGGAGCAAACCGCTATCGCAAGATAGTTTGCATCTGTTAATTTCCCTTATCTCGATTTCGGTCGATTTTATGGTTTAACTTAAAAATAGATTTATTGCTCATAACCAAAACCACTTCATTTTTTAGTGATCAACTATCAAAATTTCTAAGGATTTCTACTGCTTCACAAAATAAAGCAGCCTGTCCAAGGCAACATCCACTACTATTTCCCTGCCACCTCTGTAGGTTTTATTGTCGTCTGATTTCCATTTTCCCTTGGGCAACAAAACGGTGCGTTTACCTTGGTTCTTTTCTATAATGGGCGCAACCAATACGCTATCGCCCAACAAAAATTGATTTTTCACGGTTTCATAGCCCTGATCGGGAAATACATATTCCATAGTCCTAACAACGGGTTCTCCCGTTTGGGCGGCTTCTTTTGTTAAGGACATAATCAGGGGCGTAAATTCTTCCCGCAGGGCAACCGCTTTTTTTACGGCTAGATGTTCTTCGTCAAGAATGCGCCATGGTGCCACGGAAAACTGCATCATGGGCATAAGGGCATGTACCTGTGCCGATCGCTCAATGAGTTCTTGGTCTATTGTACTGGCCATTAGGAAAGATGTAAACTCACCGCCACCGATCATATCGGGACAGGTAAAGGCATAGCCCATAAGCCCTTGACCGGTCATATTGGGAATCAAACTTTTAATGTCGTTCCAATTATGTACTTTGTCACTAAGGCGTTGTGCCAAGGGTTGGCCGGCCTTTTTCCACATGGCACGGTACTCGTTCAAGGCAAAATCCAAGCCTATTTTACCGAATAATTCGGAATGCCCGTAGGGGTAATGTCCTTTTTATGGCTGACTAAGTAATCGGGATAAAAATAGGCATCGCCCGCATCCAATTTAAAACCGTCTACGCCATACTCATCCACCAAATGTTGTAACTCGTCCTTAAACCATTTTTCGGCACCCGGGTGCGATAGCTCCAGCACCGCACTAGCACCGTTCCACCAATAAATAATGGCAGGTTGTTCCTTATTTATCAAAGGCGCGGCAGCTATTCTCGTATCTGCGGCATTTTTCCATTCGCCGGAAAGTAGTTTTTAAAAGCATAGGTAAAAGCATCTTTTAGGTTATCCCCGGCATTACTTTGTAGTACATCTCCCCTCGCCTCTAAAACAATACTATTTTTCAAAAAGGAGAATTTGAACGACTCTTCCGACCAAATAACCCTTCCCTTGTTGCATATGAGCAAGGACTGCACCTGATTCCCCTTATTATCGTCATACATATCATAGGCAAACCCTTCTTGGTATGGCATGGAAACACCGTCATTGGATGCACCGCCCCACCACAGTTCCCCGGATAGTAAAGGAATGGTTATGATGCCGGTTTTAATATTGGTAGTATTGGACTGCGGAACGGTTTGAGCAACACTTTGTATGCTAATGCATAAAAAGGAAAGGAAAATAAAGGGGATTATCTGCTTTTGCATACTTCTAAATGTTTTTACAAACATAGCTGCTTTTTGGGGGTAGATCGATGTGAATAAAACTGTTATAAATTGAAAAACCACGAAATATAAGTAGTGAAAAAGTCCTAGCTAACCAATAGGTCAAAGCGAATTCTTGCACCCTCCTGAATGTAAAATAGTTAGTTTTATACTTCTGAAGTATTTCATTACAATTGGCAATAGCGCCAGCTATTGGCCGTACAAACTTTAAATTTTTAAACATCTTTGGATTACATAAGTTCAAAATTTATTTATGATGAGGTAGATTACAGACGAATTCCAAATCGATGCGCAGCAAAACCGAACAAACGATGATTTGAAAATGACCATAGGGTATTATTTGATAAAGCTAGCTTATAGAACGAATTTTGTGCCGCACCTAAAATCATTGCTTTTTTCCAATTCTTTAGAATTTCTTTAGAAACGCCACCTACTTTTATTACTTAACTTCATGCCGTGAAAATCCTGATCGCAGAAGACGAAATAGAACTACAAAAATCGATGGCGGTTTATTTGGAGCGCGACGGAAATATCTGCGAAACGGCATCGGACTTTGAGGAAGCCTGCTATAAAGTAGACCTCTATGAGTACGATATGTTGATATTGGATATCAACCTGATTACTGGTAGTGGACTGGACGTACTAAAATTGCTCAAAAAGGATAAAAAAGACACGGCGACCATCATTATTTCCGCCAATAATTCCTTGGACGATAAATTAGAGGGCTTAGATCTGGGCGCAGACGACTACCTAACCAAACCCTTTCATTTGGCCGAACTCAATTCCCGGATCAAAGCAGTTTTACGACGGGGCAAGTTTGGAGGTACGGAACGGATAGAGTTCAACGAAATCTCTATTGATACCAGATCCAGAGCCGCCTATGTGAATAAAAAACCCATAACGCTTACCCGTAAGGAATACGATTTATTGTTGTTTTTTGTAACCAACAAAGGCAGGGTGCTTTCCAAAGAGATCATCGCCGAGCATTTATGGGGCGACCATAGTGATCTGGCAGATAACTACGACTTTGTCTATGTACACATCAATAACCTGCGCAAGAAACTGACCGATGCAGGGGCAAAATATATTAAAACGGCCTATGGAAGTGGCTATAAATTTATGGAGGATTAGCACATGACCGAAACCCAAAAGAAAACAAGACTGCTAAGAAAAACCTCCAAAACCTTTCTTTGGATCAGTTTTCTCTTAATGGTCGTCAGCACGATCGCGCTTTATTTTTACGTTAGAAACTTGCTGCAGGGCGAGGTCGAGGAAGAACTGCGCTCTACAGAAGCCCGTGTGGAACGTTCCATTTCCAAAAATAACCCAATTTATCAACTGCCACCTATGGTAGAGGTAAAAACCGTTGCTTCCTTGGGGATGGAGAAATTAAAGGACACGGTAATTTTCGACCCCTCCCAAAACGAAATGGAAGAATTTCGGGAACTGACCACCTTTTCCGCTATCAACGGAAAAAACTACCGTATAACCGTGCGTGCTCTGATCGTTGAATCGGAAGATATTTTGATTGCCGTAATCGTATCGTACCTTATTATAATCCTCCTTGTCTTTATATTCCTTTTCTATTTGAACAAAGCGCGAAACCAACGCTTATGGCATCCGTTCTTTACAAATTTAGAGGCAATGAAAGGGTTTTCCCTGGCCTCTGAAAAATCCATCGAACTTTTGGAAAGCGATATTCTGGAATTCTCCGAACTCAATAACGAAATCACTACTTTGACGGACAAGGTGCGCACCGATTATAAAAACCTGAAACAGTACACCGAAGATGTTTCCCATGAAATGCAGACTCCCCTCGCCATTATTCAGGCCAAAATAGAGAACATCATCAATGGAGATCACCTCAATGACATGCAATTTGGACAGTTGACTTCTATACAAAAGGATATTCAGCGTTTGACCCAGATGAACAAACGGCTGACACTATTGACCAAAATCGAGAACCAACAGTTTACGAATCCAGAACTACTAGATTTGAACGATATTGCAAAACAACGCATCGATACTTTTAGCGAGATCTATCCTTCCAACATCAAGGTCATCGAAAGAGGTAGAATGCACATCAAAATGGATGCCTATTTGGCCGATGTGCTAATCGATAACCTGCTTTCCAATGCGCTGAAACATTCTGTAGATCAAGAATCCATATCTGTAGAGATTGGCGACCAAGAATTTTCCGTGAGTAATAAGGGTTCGCAAAAACTGCAAAACCCAGAGAAATTATTTTCACGATTTTATAGGGAATCCGACCATAAAAAATCCACAGGCCTGGGCTTGGCCATCGTTAAAAAAATCTGTGACCTATACGATTTTGAACAGAACTATAATTTCAAAAATGGAAAGCATATTTTTAAGATCACGAATAAAAACGGATAATCTCAACTGCTATGCTCACGAACATCCATCCAAAACTGCCCATGCGCAATAAAGAAAAGACGCGTGCCTATTATGTAAACCAATTAGATTTTCAAGAGTATGGCCGTGCGGACTATGATGGGTATTTATTGCTCGAAAAGGATGACATACAGATCCATTTTTTTGAGTTTGTAGCCCTCGACCCCAAAGAGAATTACGGACAGGTTTATATTCGCACCAATAGCATAAACGAACTATACCAAAGCTTTTTAGATAAAAAAGTTGCCATACATCCCAATGGCCCTTTGCAGAACAAAGCTTGGGGCCAAAGGGAATTTTCGCTGCTGGACCCCGATAACAATTTATTGACTTTTGGACAGGATGTATAAGTGACGACTACTTTCTTTAGCTTCTCTTTAGATTTGAACTTTACTTTCGCTTCAAATTGTAATTAGTGCCCATGAAGAAGTTTCTTTTAATCCTTTTCCTCGTTTTACAAAATATAGTCCTGTTGGCCCAAGAAAACGTGTCCCTAACCGGCCAATTATTCGATTCCGCGACTCAAGAAACCCTCCCGTTTGCCAATATCGCCGTACACGATGTACAGACCGACGCACTTATAACCGGAGCAATTTCCAATGACGACGGTCGGTTTCAACTACTGGAAATACCCTTGGGAAGATATAAACTGTATTTTTCTTATATCGGATATGAAACCGCCCAACAGGATTTTGTTGCCGGCGGATTGAATTCCATTTTTGATTTGGGAAAAATAGAATTACAACCCTCGGCGGAGGCCTTGCAGGAAGTGGAGGTGATAGGAAAACAAGCGACCGTTGATGCCGACCTGAACAAGAAATCCTTTAATTTGGAAGACAACATTGCCCAATCTGGCGGTTCGGTACTCGATGCCATGAAGACCCTGCCAGGCGTAACCTTTGACCAAGACGGCAAAGTGGTATTGCGCGGAAGCGATAAGGTTGTTGTTTTAATTGATGGAAAACAAAGCAGTCTAACGGGATTTGGCAATCAAAAAGGCCTTGCGAACATTCCCGCCTCCAACATCGAAAAAATAGAGATCATAAATAATCCCTCCGCTAAATACGATGCCAATGGTTTTGCCGGAATCGTCAATATTATTTACAAAAAAGAAAAACAAACGGGACTCAATGGCGATGTCGGAATGTCCTTTGGATTGGGCGCTTTGGGAAAACGACAGGAAGATACGCCCACGGATCTTGGAAGTTTCTCCGCCAACCCAAAATTGATTCCCAGCCTAAACCTTAACTATAAAAAAGATAAGGTCAATTATTTTTTACAATCGGAATTTATTCTTCAGGAAGCTTTACCTAACAATGAATTTACCACCCGTAATTATGATGATGGTAGAAACATTATTTCCCAAGTACCGGAAAACCGAAAGCAGTTCCGATCCATTATAAATGCAGGAGTCGATTACGATCTGGACGATAACAACAGTTTTACCTTTTCAGGTTTGTACGACCGTGAAAAGCATATAGATACCGCGCAAGTCGCTTTTAACGATCTTAACAACAATAATAGAAATCGCCTCTATACCTGGCAAGAGGAAGAAGTGACCCGTTACCTTAATGCAGCGGTCAACTATCGGCACAAATTCCAGCAAGCGGGTCACACCTTAAGCGCAAACGCCCAATACACCCAAGGTTTGGAAGACGAAACCTATTCCTTGAACGACAGTTCTACCGTTAGAGTTGGAAGGGACAAAACCAACATCCGCGCCATCGAAAATACTACCAGCGTTTCTACGGACTATGTGCGGCCGTTAAAAAGTGGGCGAATAGAGTTGGGTGCAAAACTCCGCATCAGACGATTGCCTTTAACCTACACGATAACGCCCGGTAACCAATCCATCATTTATCCCGATTTGGGCACTTTTTCCGATTGGGGCGAAAATCTATATGCGGGATATGCCAATTATCTGTTGGAAAAAGAAAAATACGATGTAGAGGCCGGACTACGTGCCGAGCAGACCGATGTATTTTATGATCTGGATCCCGCCAACGCCTACTACCCCGAAAACGACAAATACGATTATTTTGAATTGTTCCCAAGTGTTCGATTTACCTATAAACTAAACGATAACAATAAACTGTCGGCCTTTTATAATCGAAGGATAGACCGCCCCGGCGAAGCTGAACTACGGGTATTCCCAAAATTCGATGACCCAGAACTATTAAAAGTGGGCAACCCCTATTTGCGACCGCAGTTTACCGATGCTTTTGAGATTGCCCATAAATATTCTTGGGGCAACGGCTCGTTATTTTCCGCGGTGTACCATAGAATGATCCAAGACCAATACATGCGAATTTTCAGTATCGACGACTCCGACCCCAATTACGATATCGTAAATCGAATATATCAAAATACGGGAAGTGCCACAAACACAGGTATTGAATTATTGGCAAGTCAGGATATTACGACCGACTGGAAAGTTTCCGGTACGCTGAACTGGTATTCCAATGCCATCGATGCCTATCAAGGCACCTTGCTTTTCCCCTTTGAGCGCACGTTCAACATTCAACAATCGACTGCTAACGCTTGGGATGCCAAGGTGAATACCGAATTTAGTTTGCCTAAGGATTTTACGGTACAGCTTACGGGAGTCTATTATTCCAACAGAAACATACCCCAAGGTGAAGAACTCGCCCGCTATTCGGTAGATTTCGGACTCAAAAAAAGCTTCTGGAACAAAAAGGCCGACCTGACCTTTTCGGCCAGCGATATTTTTAATCGCTTTGGAATACAGCAGCGCATAACCAATGAAGGGTTTACCGCATTGTACCAAAACTTCTTTGAGACCCAGATTTTTAGATTGGGTTTCAGATACAAGATTTAATATCTCATAAAATGGATACTTTGAATAAGGTTGCAAAAATCACATTGCTATTTTGGTCGATGAAAATTGTGGCCACAACGCTCGGAGAGACCTTAGGCGATTTAATTACATAAACTTTAGGGCTGGGTTATACTTTTGGCATTCTTATAAGGTTTGCTTTTTTCGCTATCGCCCTAGGCATTCAATTGACCCGAAAAAAGTATATCCCTGTTTGGTTTTGGCTTGTCATCATCGCTACGACCACTTTGGGCACGGAAATTTCCGATTTTATAGACCGTAGTTTACATTTGGGCTATACTTGGGGAAGCCTTTTATTGTTCGGGGGTCTTTTGTCAACCCTTTTCGCTTGGCATAAAAAATTCGATAGTTTGGAAGTATACCCTATTATTAAACGCAACAAGGAAGTCTACTTTTGGATTGCGATTTTATTTTCCAATAGTTTGGGAACGGCCTTCGACGATTATCTGAGTGTTGTTATAGGTTTGAGTTATCTGAACGGCGCCATGGTCACGGCGGCAATTATCGTTCTGGTCGTTCTTCTACATTATTTTACAAAAATCAACCAGATTCTGCTTTTCTGGATTGCTTTTATCTTCACAAGACCTTTCGGAGCGACTTTCGGCGATTTTTTGACCAAACCATTGGCTAATGGCGGCTTGGATTTGGGCACCTTGCCTGCCTCTATCGTATCAATTGTTCTGATGGCCATTTTGATTTTTGTTTCGCATAGCCGCATAAAAAATGAAATCCGATCATAAGTAAAGTATGCTATTTTAAGGTAGACCATCGCTTTTGTGCGCAACTATTTCTCGCAGATGTGCTATCTTTTCCTATCTTAATGGGCAGAACCATAATTTAATTTTATATGGCAGCGTTTATAAGTAGTATTTCTCAAAAAGAGTTCCCGGTAAGTGAACAGGTTTTTGGCAAGACCATCCGAAAATCGATTTTTTGATGTTATTCAAATCTATCCTTCAAAGCATATCAAAATAGCATGGGATAAGCCTCTATTATTCCCGAATTTGCAGCATAAAACCACGTCTATGGAAATTCAGGATTTTTATATTGGGGTCTTGCCTAAGATGCTTTCTTAGGTGCGATATAAAAACATTCATACTTTTTTTGTTGAAATAATCATTTTTGTCCCAAAGTGTGGTCAATATTTCCTTATGACGGCACAATTTATTCTTGTTTTTTACAAGAAAAACTAAAAGATTTAACTCTTTACCGGTAAGTTTTACTGTTTTTCCATCATAAACGAGTTCCATGGTCCCAGTGTTTAAACCATAGCGGCCAATTTCGTAATTGCCAGACATAGATTCATCTATAAATTTGGTATTCAATCTATTAAGCAAGGTATTGATGCGCACCACCAGTTCTTCCTCGTCGATTGGTTTTTTTAGATAATCGACAGCACCAAGGGAAAAACCCTTTAAAACATCGATTTTCATTGATCTGGCAGTCAGAAATATAAACGGCAACCCCTCAAAAAGGCTTGTTATTTTTTTCGAAAGCTCAAAACCGTCCATGTCTGGCAGCATAATGTCCAAAATAACTAAATGATAAGAATTGGCCTCAATTAAGGACAAGGCCTCTTTTCCATTTTTTGCCCATATGGTTTCGAACCCTTTCATCCCAAGATATTCGGAAAGCAGATACCCCAATGAAGCGTCGTCCTCAACCAAGATTAACTTGTACATAGTACCTTTTTTTTTGTTAATTTAAGAATAATTTGGAAAGACGTGCCTTTGCCTAGCTCACTCGATACCCTTATTTTTCCACCGTGCATTCGAATAATTCTTTTAACATAGGCCAATCCTAGACCGTAGCCTTTTACCTTGTGTAAATCACCGTTTTTTATCCGATAATACTTATCAAATATCCGTCGTATCTCATTTGGAGGAATTCCATTACCATTGTCCGAAATGGTAAGGTGTAATTTATCCCTTTCCACGCTTGCCGTTAATCTTATCAGAGGTAGGTCCGAATACTTTCTTGCATTGTCCAGTAGGTTGCCCAAGGCGTTTTCCAGATGAAATACATCTGCCAAAATAGGGTACGCAACATTTTCGAGTTCATAGGAAAAATCAATATTATCATATTGGGCAAGAATTGTAAAATCTTCACAGATCCTTTGGGCTTCTGGTCTAAAGTCCAACTGGGTCTTCTGAAGAATCATTTTTCCAGATTCTAGACTGGCCAGTTCCAAAACCTTTTCGATATGCTTTTTCAAGCGCTCCGTTTCGCGCCTTACTAGTGGTAAAACGATTTCTTTATCGGCCATCGTTCCTTCCTCCAAAATTTTGGTTGCCAAGCCAATAGAAAATACGGGCGTCTTAAGTTCATGGGTAAGATTGTTGATAAATTCACTGGTGGTAGTTATCAAGGTGCTCTGCCAATAAAAAGATCTTAAAACCCATATGACGACTGCAATTATTGCTAGAAGAAAAAGAACTCCCGGTATAATAAGACCGTTGAGTTGATAGAGAAAATAACGCTCAATATCAATAAAACCAAGTTCCAAAACCAGTTCTTTTCCTGATAATTCAGGAAGATAACCTTCTATTTTTATAGGATATGGGCGTACCTCGCCATTTATTAAATGCGGCACCTTAGATGTTAAGTAGCGTGTAGAGTCCCTGGCGTAAAATATGTATGTAAAATCAGCATCTATACCCGAAGTTTTTAACTGGTAAGAAATGTAGTCATTAAGGTAGAACTGACTGATATTTCGCAGGCTATCAAGGCTTATACCTAGATTTGCTGTATCTTTTTTTATAATACGGCCAATAGAATATGTTAATGAATTAAATTCGGAAAGCTCTTTACCAACATTTGTCCTGGCTATGTCAATCTTTTTTGAGAACTGTGTATTTGCAAGCCCCAAACCAATTCTAATATTCTGATATTGAACTATAAAAAGTCCAATTACCGATATTATGAACACTGTGGCATATATGTTAGGTCTTCTAAGCATTGTACCAAATAAACAAAAAAAAAGTATCCATTTAATGTTTCATTAGGCCTATTAACCTTTCATTAATCTTTTTGATTTTCCATTAATCATTTGGCGTAGTGCGAAGCTGTATTTTTGCTCATGAGTTAAGTTAATTATAGTTGAATATTATTGTAGCCTTCTATTAAAGGTAGCAAATAAAGGGCCAACCTTAAAAAGTTGGTCCTTATTGGTACCGCCCAGCAATTTAAAGAAAATGAATACCCCAAATTTACCGATTAATCTAATGCTTTTATTATTGTAAGGAACCGCAAAGTATATAAAAATATATGGCTTATAGTGTTTGGAAATGACATGTATTTACCTAGAAATCTAAAACTCAATAATGAAATCGATAAAAAAAAATTCCTTCTTTATAACTTTTATGCTTATCCTATTTACCAACCAAGTTGCCCTCTCACAGGGTCTACTTGATGGTTTTATGAGGGGTAGGGGACAAATGGTGACCGCCCTAAGTTATAGTTATGAAGACTACGACACCTATTTTGTGGGCACTGCGAAGACGCAGAACGAAAATCTGGGAACCATAAAAATTAATTCTGTTTCTATTTTTGCAGCCGCCGGGCTTACCGATTATTTGGATATAGTCGTTTCTTTACCCTATATAGATACAAGGGCTACACAAGGTTTCTGGTCGGGCCAAAAGGACGTTCAGGACCTCAACCTTTTTCTCAAGGGACGGTTCTTTGAAAAAGATTTTTCCAAAAAGGGCAACCTTTCACTTATGGGCGCCCTTGGGCTAATTACGCCTTTATCGGATTATATTGCCGATGCCCCTGTTTCCATCGGTAACCAGTCCACCCAATTGGAAGGCCGTTTCATTGCCCAGTATAGCACAACATCTGGCATTTTTGCCATGGGTCAAATGGGGTATTCCAAACGGGGCAATGTGACCATGGACACGGGCTTTGAAGTCAGCGTACCCGATGCGTGGGACTTTATTGTGCGGGCAGGTGGTAGTTATAAAAAGCTGTACGCAGATGCTTGGTTCCAACATCAGAATTCGCGCAACGGCACAAATATTGGCCCGGGCATACCTTTTCCTGGCAATGAGATCGATTTTAGTAGGATTGGTTTTACGCTATATCACCCGGTGCCCATTCTAAAAAATTTCGGTGTCGCATTTTCCAGCGGTTTTACCCTTATGGGAAGCAACATAGGCATATCCAACCGCTTTTCGGCCGCTTTGGTCTATCACTTTTCCGTTTCCAATACACAACCTTAATATCCGCTACAACATGAAATTCAATTATAAAGCCATTTGGATAGGATGTTCCTTACCCCTGTTCCTTTGTTCCTGCGAAGAGGATATTCCCGAAATGGTCGAGCTGCCAGTTCCTAATTCCATTGCAGTTGATACCGATGCAGGGGATTGGCAACATGTTATGGAAGTAGATTACTTATCCGAAATCTCCCTTTCGGCACCAGACGATGTGGACTCTGATGCTTACAGGGCCGAATTAGGACTATTGGCCGCGATTATCGAAAAAATGAACCCCGAACAAGAAAAAAGAGCAAGCTATTGGGCATCCGGAGGTGTGCTTCGTTGGAACCAGATCTGTCGTGAACTGGTCGCCAAATATAATATTGCATTACCACCTGGCGCAATACCAGATGTAAAAAAACCGGTCGCAAACCCACCGTTTGCGGCGCGTGCCTATGCCATGCTAAGCGTGGCCCAGCACGACGCGCTTATTGCTGCTTGGAAGCTCAAATATACGGTTGGCCGGCCGGCGCCATCCCTAACGGACAGTCGGATTGACGCCCTATTTGGAAGCACAGAGCTCCCATCCTATCCTTCTGAACAGTCGGTTATTGCGGCCACCTCAATTAAAATTTTAACGACCTTGTTCCCGTTGGAAACCGATTTTCTATACAGATTGGCAGAGGAGCAGGTAAATACGGTTCGATGCGGCGGCACGGGTACCGAAAGCGACATCGAGGCCGGTTGGGTTCTGGGCGATTTCGTAGCTTCCAAAATTTTGGAACGTGCCAGTTCGGATAGGATGAGTAGGGCCTCCGACCCTGAGGGCACCTATATTTCCTTTTTTAAAATAGACCCGAGCACAGTTCCTGTAGCATGGATAAGTCTAGCTAACCCAAAAGTTTTACCGATACTTCCCATGTACGGCAATATAAAGACCTGGCATGATTCTCTCGCTGTATTCTCCGCCTTGCCGCCGCCGCCGCCAAATGTGGGCACAACAGCCTTTAACACCGATATTACGAATGTAAAAAGTATTTCCAAGAACCGGTCGCGCGAACAATGGCGCATTGCCGAGTTTTGGGCCGATGGCGGCGGAACCTACACCCCACCCGGACATTGGAACGAAATTGCAGAAGAACTATTGGTTGAGGCACAATGGAGCGAAGTACGTACCGCAAGGGCATTTTCTCTAATGAACCGCGCTATAATGGACAGCGGTGTACTTTGCTGGTATGCAAAGTACAAATACTATTTTCCCAGGCCTTCACAGATAGATTTAGAAATCAAGACTTCCACGGGCATTCCTAACTTCCCTTCCTATACTTCGGGGCATTCGTCATTTTCGTCTGCGGCCGGAACGGTTTTGGGCTATCTCTTTCCCGACCAAAAAGAAGAACTCCAGCGCCAGTTTATTGAGGCCGGAGATTCAAGGATATTTGGCGGTATCCATTACGGCTTTGATAATGTAGAGGGGAGGAATTCGGGTATTGCAGTGGGTAAACTTGCCATTTCGGAGGGAAGGAACGATGGGGCCGATAACTAAGTCGTAAATGGCCGAAAGTTTTGGTAAATTATATTTTGAAAGGGTTAGTTTTTAAACAATCACTGGTTAAAATTCAAGGCTTCTTGTACGAATTTAAATACACAAGTGTCTTATCCATATTTGTCTATATATTGATTGGGCTCTAGCGCAACCTTATAGTAATTTTTTAATAATGCCATTTTTTTGAACCATTTCCATAGGATGTGCTATCTTTTCCTATCTGTAATGGGCAGAACCCTAAGTTAACTTGATATGGCAACGTTTATAAGTAGTATTTCTCAAAAAGAGTTCCCGGTAAGTGAACAGGTTTTTGGCAAGACCATCCGGAAATCGATTTTTTGATGTCATTCTAATCGACCATTCGAAATTCAACAAAAAAAGTTCGATATCCCTTTCAGAACTTAACCTGTATCGCCAAAAATACCTTGCCAGTTATTTGGTCAAGGAAGTGGGAGAACTTTCCCATTTTGAGGAAGATGTGCTAAAAAGCCTAAACGACCAATATATCATTTCGGAGAAAGAAGTGTTGGGAGACACCAATACCAATGTAGGTTTTGGCCCGCACCTGGCCGATATGGTCGCTTCGATTGGTGGCAGTTGGAAGTTCATCATTATTTTCGGCCTTATTATTTTTGTTTGGATATTAACGAACATTATTTTCCTGTCCGATAAGGGTTTTGACCCCTACCCGTTTATCCTGTTGAACCTTATCCTATCCTGTTTGGCCGCCTTGCAGGCACCCGTAATCATGATGAGCCAAAATCGCCAAGAAGAAAAAGACCGTGAACGCACCAAACATGATTATATGGTCAACCTTAAGGCCGAGCTTGAAATTCGCACCTTACATGAAAAATTAGACCATCTGATCATCCACCAACAGCAAGAACTATTGAATATTCAGCAAGTACATGTGGAGATGTTGGAGGATATTATGAAGCGTATCGATTTGAAATAAGAACATAAATAGTAAAAATTTCTAATTCTGAATTTGACTTGGAGAAGCGGAAAGATGTACTGGAAATCGTGATTGATGCCATCGAAGAAATAGCAATGAAAAAATATCTGAAAGCAATACCAAATAATAGATGGCTTTGTTTTTCATCTTCCTTACCTGTCTTTTCAGATAAGCCATTACATGTGCTTCATTACTAGTGGTCAGGTCTAAAGTCCCGACCATTTATGTTAAATATATGTTAAAATTTGATCTCTATTCGGGATATTCCAAAACGAACTTGTTTTAAATAGTAACAATCAAATCTTATTTTAAAAATGAATTTTATGAAAACTCAAAAACGTATCATTTTCTGCCTTTCCTTATTCGTATTAGGTTTTGTATCCTGTGACAATGACGACGACCTAAGTGCCAACATATCTATCAATGAAGGGCCTAACGGCGATATTGGGGGCGATTTCACGGGCAATGGCGGCAGTACAAGTCGGACGTTTACCTGGCGAAACAACCTTTCGACCGCCGACTACAATGCGGATATTACAAGTGCTATGGGCGGAATTTTCCAAATGGAAGTTAAAGATGCCGATGGGGAGACCGTTCTAAACAGAAGTTTGGAAGGCAACAAAGAGCCGGACTCTTTTTCGGGGGTAACCTCTAGCGGTACAGCAGGGGATTGGAGTGTGACCATTACCGTAATAAACTTCGCAGGCGATGGCAGTTTTACCCTAAGTGCTGGAGATTAAAAAGTATGCAGGAAATAACAATTAAACAAAAAAAGATGAAAAAGAAATCACAGTAAATGCTAGGGATCTCGTTGAGTATAGTTATAATGGGTTGCACCAAAGATGATTCGGACACAGATTCGCCTACGCCTGAAAATGTTGAACAGACAATAACCACCACGACATGGAAAATTACCAAGTTCGTAGAAGATGGAATAGATGAAACAGCGGATTATCAGGGCTACATCTTACAATTTAATGCCAATGGAGCTGCAAGCATTAGCAAAAATGGCGCGGTGATCACAACAAGCAACTGGTCTGCTCGGATAGATGATGGCAAATCAGAACTGTTCTTTAATTTTAGCGGTAGCGAAGATATTCAAGAATTGAACGATGACTGGACCATAATCGAACTTGGTGCAAGGGTTATTAAAATGGAAGACGATAACGACAACTTCACAGACCTGCTTGCGCTAGAAGCTGTTTAATTTTAGTGTGGACAATACATTAGGGTTGGAACTTTGGTTCCGACCTTTTTTTTGGGATGCCGTTAACTTTAGAATATCTTTAGATTCGGCCGGTATATTTGATATTGATTACCACTACTAACCGACAAAAAATTTAAGGAGCTACTTATTTTAGAGTAGCTCCTTTTTTCATATTTTGGTTTTGCAACAAACTAAAAATATGATGAAAAATAAAGATACGCATT
>Ga0075108_10000580_pt1 | contig 21658 bp, 19 predicted proteins | sample AntAceMetag02UK1_FD_69797 | JGI IMG/M metagenome (GOLD analysis project Ga0075108, IMG submission 69797) | Saline lake microbial communities from Ace Lake, Antarctica - Antarctic Ace Lake Metagenome 02UK1 | ecosystem: Environmental > Aquatic > Non-marine Saline and Alkaline > Saline | place...
CAAAATAAAAGGAAAGTACCATCATAGTGCCATAAGCGACCAATGTTGCCACGGCCGAAGCCATATAGCTAAAATACTGTATGAGGGCAAAATTGATAATGATTGTAAGCACGGCTCCAATCATTGAAATATAGGCCCCAAACTTCGTACGGTCGGTTACCTTGTACCATACGGACAGGTTGTGATAAATGCCCAAGAAAAAACTGGCCAATAAAATAATAGGCACTGCAGGCATGGCATCCCAATACGCTTCATTTCTAACAAAAAGTTCTTTTAACACATCTGCAAACACAACTACTGCCAATAAAATAATACTCCCCAGTACCACAAAATAATTCGTAATCTGAGCATAGGCTTTTTGTGGGTTCTTGGTATCTGAGTGACTAAAGAAAAAGGGTTCTATCCCCATTCTAAATGCGGTAGCGAACAGGGTCATAAAAACGGCCAATTTAATACAAGCTCCATATTTACCTACTTCGGCGCTGGCAATGTTATCTGGCAGTAATCGTTCCAACAGAATTTTATCCAAAACTTCATTTACAGTAAAAGCGACACCTGCTACTAAAATTGGCATAGCATAGCGCATCATTTTCTTCCACAGCTCCGTGTCAAAAACATAAGGCCGTCTCAAATATACCCGCAGCATCAATAAAAACGTGACACCACTTGCTATGAGATTGGCTATTAATATATATGAAATTTCAAAATTTTCAATATACATAGCGCCGAACATCCCTGTTCCTTCTGGCGAAATTAGGCCGGGTAACAGGATTAAAAAGAAGATTGTTAATCCGAGGTTCATTACCACATTGGCTATTTTAACAATAGCATAGCGCATAGGCTTTTCGTTTGCCCGTAACCAAGCAAAAGGTATAATTACCAAAGCATCTAAGGTAAGGATGCCAAATACATAGCCAATATATTTTGGTTTGATCTCCAGTAATTGGGACAAAGATTCCCTAAAAAGAACTCCTATAATCAAAAATGACAATGTAGTGGCTAGAATAGAAAGTAAGGAGGTTGTAACCACTTTCTTTCGCTGATCCGCTTCCTTGTAGAAACGGAAAAAAGTGGTTTCCATTCCGTAGGCCAAAAACACGTTGAAAATAGCAAAATAGGCAAATATTACGATAACCTCCCCATAGGCTCCCGGCAGCATTACCGCTGTATAAATCGGCACTAATATGACATTGAGCATTCTGGGCAACACTGTCGCCAGCCCATAAATAGCTGTTTGTTGGAAAAGTTTTTTAAGTGGATTCAACCAAATTATATTGAAACCCTAAAAGTACCTATTTAGACCCTGTAAACAAAGTTACTTTTATGGATACTGTTATGAATGAACGGTCACTTTTCTTTTATCCAATTTTTCATTTTACGACTTATGAGCGTACATCAACACAGAACCATGCTATTTAAAGTAGCTAAACGCTATAGGAATTCCTCTTGTAATCGCTTTAAATTATTCATTTCAGTCCTAATTTGTTTGACTATGAAAATTGATAAAACGATTAATAGCACCATAGAGGACACAATGATATAGGTATAGAATCCTGAAGATAAATTTGCTTTAAAAAGCGGCAGGAGTATCAGAAAACCAGTAACATAAGTCAATATTAATAAGGGCGTCCATACAAAATGGACCGATTTCCGACCCTTGTAGTATCCTATCAAATCTTTTCTAAAATCCATGTTATGTACAACCGAGTTCATTTTTTTAAGTTTGCGTATGCTTAAAACTTCAAGCAGTATGCGTACCAGTAGACTCCCAACCATAAGCGAAATCCCTAGAATGACTTGTTGATTCCCATATCCGGATATGTAAAAGAAAAAAACGACTAATATGATAGCGGTAATCCCCAATACTACATTCGTAATGCGTTGTTTATTTTTAATTTTTCGCAATCCGTTCAGTACTTCTTGAAACCCTTTTTCCGTTGCTAGTATTTCGGGTTGATTTTTCCAATTTGATTCTAACTCTTCAAAACTATTCATGAGATACACATTTTGTTAATTGACTTTTAATTCGATGTATTCGTGTACGAATCGCATCATGTTTTATTCCTATGATATCGGATATTTCCTTATGCGGAAGTCCTTCCAAGACTAATAAGATAATCGCTCGGTTGGTTTCCGAAAGCTTCTTTATACACCCATACAAGAGTACTAGTTGATGCGCTTTATCCGCATTAGGATGTTCTTCACTAATCTCGGGAACATCGTCTATGGCGATTGTTCGAGAAACCTTTTTTTTCTTTCTTAGATTGGATAAACAGGTGTTTACAGTTATTCTATAGATCCAAGTACTTATGCTGCTTTCACTTCTAAAGCTTTCTAGGTTTTCCCAAATCTTTATAAAAATTTCTTGGGTCAAATCTTCAGCTATGTCCTGGTCTCCCGCAACATAACCAAGACATAAGCGCATCACCTTGGGGTAATGTTCGGTAAAGATTTCTTTGTATTTCTTGTCGATGCTATTCATTAATTTTCCAAGCTATTGGTTAATTTTTCTTGAAACCATTGGGGACTGTCGAACATGATAAAATGAGCGGCATCCGCAGCAAATTCTATCTTATAATTCTGTAGGTTCTTATATTGTTTTGAATACGTACTCTTGGCCATTTCTAACCCATACGGTTGTGCTGCGGCCAAAATAGTGACAGGAATATTGATTTTAGCGATATCGGCTCTCAAATCTAGTTTTAAAAGGTCTGTATAGCCATACACGTAGGTTTCCCTATCTGCCTGAACCATCCAATCCTTAATCAGTTCGTGTTTTTCTTTGTTCATTGACATTCCTGCGGCCATTTGGCTAGCCATTGCATCAAAGGAAGCATCGTCCATAGCCAGTAACTGGTTATTCCACGGATTTTCATATACGACTGCTTCACTATTAAAATCGGGCATCATAAGTGCTCCTGTAGATGGTAATGCGTCGATTACAATTAGTTGCGAAAACGGATGCTCTGCTTCGCTAGCCAACCAAAGTCCCAAAGTGCCGCCCAAACTATGCCCAACAATAATAGGGTTTTCTAGGTTCTGTTCTTTTACGTAGGCTTCCACTCCTATTTTTATTTTTGGGAACCAAGGTTTTTCTATTGCAGCAACATCGCCAAAACCTGCAAACGTAAATACATGGCACTCATAATTTTTAGAAAGTTCGGTAACGGCATCTTCCCAAACAGCACCGGTACAGGTAAAACCGGGAAAAAGCAAAATAGCTTGTCCGCTACCTTTTACCGATACTTCAAAAGGATAGTCTTGCGCGTTTAAACAAATGGAACTAATAATAATCAAAACTAATTGGATACTTTTCAATGCTTTCATGATATCTATATTTAAGGATTTTCCTTTTAGATACATTTATTCCCAAATGTTACATCAGGTTAAAAAAAATCACCCTTTTTTTCGCACAAGATCCGTTTGAGAGCCTAAAAACTTGCCTTGAAGAAAGTAGAGAAGAAAATTCGTCCTCTTAATCAGAAGAGCTCATCTTGTTCATGGCCAAGGAAGCCAAAACAAGCGCAACAAGAAGAAAAATAGATGCCAATGCATAAGGTGCTCCTGGAAAGTAGATATCGCCTTCTGGACGGATAAAATAATAGAACACAGGTGAAAACGTCAATTGGCCCAAAATAGCTGTGACGCTTACCAATCCGGTAATAGCGCCTTGTAGGTTTCCCTGTTCCTTTTCTGATACCTGATTTGAAATAACACCTTGAACTGTTGGTCCAGCAACACCACCCAATGCATAAGGGATAAGAAACGCATATAACATCCAAGGCTCCTCTGCCAACGAGAAAAGAAACATACCGATCGTCCAAAGCAAAAATCCAGAAATAACAACTGTTTTACGTCCGAATTTTTTCACGGCTATTCCGACCAAAAACCCTTGGGCTATGGCAACAAAAAGACCAACCACCATTAAGGAAATACCAATGTCCCTCGGGCTCCAATCATATCGCTCAATTCCATAATAGGACCATGTAGAGGGTAATGCCTGTCCTGCTAGATTTGCCAAAAAGAAAGCGGCTATTAGTAATAAAACGCCTTTATAGTTTCGTAGACTTACCAAAGATACCCCAGGAATCATCTTAACAAAATTGATAGGTCGTCTATTCTCAACAGCTAAGGACTCAGGAACAAAGAACCAACCAAATAGAAAATTGGCAAAGGTGAGTGCGGCAGCTATGTAAAAGGGCAATCTAATATCAATTTCTCCGAAAAAACCTCCAATACCAGGGCCTATAATAAATCCTAAACCGAATGCGGCGCCTATGAGTCCAAAGTTCTTTGCCTTTTCTTGCTTGGTACTAATATCTGCTATATAAGCAGAGGCAACCGTAAAACTCGCTCCCGTAATCCCCGCCAAAAACCTGCCAATGAACAACCATGTAATCGTAGGTGCCCACGCGTGGATAAGGTAATCTATGCTCAACCCCAACAGTGCCATCAACAGAATGGGACGTCTTCCAAAGCGGTCGGAAATCTCCCCTAATACAGGAGAGAACAAAAACTGCATCCCTGCAAAGGCAGTCGTTAGCCACATACCATAAATAACCGCCATATGGGTTCCCTCGCCTGTAAGTTCCATAATTAGGTCAGGAATTATGGGCAAAATGATACCAATTCCAATAACATCAACAAGAATGGTAATAAAAATAAAAAGTAGGGCAGTTTTCTTGGCTTTCATGCGTTTGCAAAAGTCGGTTAAAAATGAGCTATACCAATCAATTTAATACATAAAAAAACCTCACGTTTTGTGAGGTTCCTTTTTATCATGTTACTCTTTTACAACGTAGTACTTCGACTGCGCTCAGGATGACATTTCACTTAATTATTTAAAGCTTCCGCACCACCAACAATCTCAAGGATTTCGTTAGTAATAGCTGCTTGCCTTGCTTTGTTGTATGTTAATTTTAACTGATCTCTAAGCTCAGTTGCATTATCCGTTGCTTTGTGCATTGCGGTCATACGCGCACCATGCTCACTGGCAAAAGAATCCCTAATACCTTTATACAATTGTGTTTTCAAGGATTTCGGAATCAATTGCTCAATAATTTCCAATTTGGATGGCTCAAAGGTGTAATCGGTACTCACACTTTCTTCACCTACCATAGGAACAATAGGTAAAAATTGCTCGGTCATTACAATCTGTGTGGCCGCATTCTTGAACTTGTTATATACAATTTCAATCTTATCATAAGAACCGTTTGTAAACTGCTCCATTAAAGCCTCCGCTATCTCGGCAACATTATCAAAAGTAAGATCTTCGTAAACTGTACTGTGATTTTCTAAAACAGTATACTTTTTTTCTAAAAAATCATTTGCCTTTTTTCCAACAGCGATAAAATCCACTTGCTTACCGGCATATACATTCTCGGCTAAATTCGTACTCTGCTTTAAGATGTTGGTGTTAAAAGCACCGCACAAACCCCTGTTTGAGGTAACGGCAACGATTAACACTTTGTTTACCGTTCTATTATCTGCAAACTTGCTTCCAGAATCCGAATCCATACTAGCACTAAGTCCCTGTAGCAGTTCTGTCAGCTTATCAGCATAAGGCCGCATCGCTGTAATCGCATCTTGGGCCTTCTTTAACTTAGCAGCAGAAACCATTTTCATGGCACTGGTAATCTGCATCGTTGATGATACCGATGCTATTCTGTTCCGTATTTCCTTTAAATTGGCCATTTTTTTCTTAGTATTGAGTAGTAAGTATAAAGTAATAAGTACTTTATACTATTACTTTACACTCTTTACTTATTTTTTACCCTACGTACTTAGATGAAAGCTCCTTACAAACCGATGTTAAGGTATCTGTAACCTCATCCGTTAGCTTTCCTGATTTAAGCGTGTCTAGAATGCCTCTGTGCTTCGCATTTAAGAATTCGATATAATCTCTTTCAAATTCCTTTATTTTCTCCACAGGAACGTCTCTTAATAAGTTCTTAGAACCTGCATAGATAATTGCAACCTGATCCTCTACTGTAAATGGGTCGTTCTGCGCCTGTTTTAGTATTTCTACGTTTCTACGTCCTTTTTCAATGACGTTTAGTGTAGCCGCATCCAAATCGGAACCAAACTTAGCAAAGGCTTCCAATTCACGGAACTGTGCTTGATCCAGTTTAAGTGTACCTGCCACTTTCTTCATAGCCTTAATCTGCGCGTTACCTCCAACACGAGATACCGAAATACCTACGTTAATTGCAGGACGAACCCCTTGGTTAAATAAATCTTGCTCCAAGAAAATTTGACCATCCGTAATAGAAATTACGTTCGTTGGAATATATGCCGATACATCACCTGCCTGAGTTTCGATAATTGGCAAGGCCGTTAACGAACCTCCACCTTTTACCAATGGTTTTAACACATCTGGCAAATCGTTCATCTCCTTAGCAATAGCATCATTGTTGATGACCTTTGCCGCACGCTCCAATAATCTAGAGTGTAGATAGAAAACATCTCCAGGGTATGCCTCACGTCCCGGTGGTCTTCTTAATAACAAAGAGACCTCACGGTAGGCAACAGCTTGCTTAGATAAATCATCATATATAATAAGTGCTGGACGACCCGTATCCCTAAAGTACTCTCCAATAGATGCACCTGCAAAGGGAGCATATACCTGCATTGGTGCAGGATCAGATGCGTTTGCAGCCACTATAGTCGTATATGCCATAGCACCTTTATCTTCCAAAACCTGAGCAATTCCTGCAACAGTAGAGGCTTTCTGGCCAATGGCAACATAGATACAATATACTGGCTCACCAGCATCATAAAATTCTTTTTGATTTAGAATGGTATCGATACAAACCGTAGTCTTACCTGTTTGACGGTCACCAATCACCAATTCACGTTGTCCTCTTCCTACAGGAATCATAGCATCAATCGCCTTAATTCCAGTTTGTAATGGTTCTGTAACTGGTTCTCTAAAAATTACCCCTGGTGCCTTACGCTCCAATGGCATTTCATAAGTTTTACCGGCAATTGGTCCTTTTCCGTCAATTGGTTGTCCTAAAGTATCTACAACTCTTCCTACAATTCCTTCACCAACATTTATAGATGCGATACGTTGTGTACGCTTCACTGTAGTACCTTCTCCGATTGCTCTAGAGTGACCTAATAAAACTACACCAACATTATCTTCTTCCAAGTTTAAAACGATTCCTTCTAAACCACCATCGAATTCAACTAATTCACCGTATTGCACATTGGCTAATCCGAATACCCTTGCGATACCGTCACCTACTTGCAATACTGTTCCTACTTCATCCAAAGTAGCGGTTGCATCGAAACCTGATAATTGTTGCTTTAAAATTGCTGATACCTCAGCGGCTTTTACTCCTGCCATTTTTCTAAGACGTTAGATGTTAGACGCTAGACATTAGATGTCTGTTTGTCTTCCTAATTTATTATAGACTATTTGTAAATTCTCTTTTTAGGTTGTTCAGTTTATTGGCGATACTAGCATCGTACTGTAAATCACCAACACGCAAAACAAAACCGCCAATGATACTTTCATCTACGGTATTCTCAACAGTAACCTTATTTCCTGTGATATTGGCCACTTGTTTTAAAATCTTTTTTTCCATTGCAGCATCCATTAGTACAGCTGTAGTCACATAGGCTACGTCCTTTCCTTTCTGTTGCTCATTAAGTATAATATACTTTAAAGCTACCTCGTTTAAAATGGATACTCTTTTATTATCAACCAACATCTCAATCAACCCTTCTGAAATGGTGTGACTTCCTTTAAATATTTTTGATAAGATAACTTTTTTCTTGGTGCCAGAAATTACTGGGTTCGATAGTAGTTGACGCAGCTCGGCGCTATCAGAAATAGTAGCCAAAACAGAACGCATATCTTTCTCAACGGCATCCGTAGCCTTTTTATCTGCTGCCAAATCCAAGATGGCCTTGGCATAACGTATTGCTGCTCTAGATTCACTCATGCTTTCTTACTTCAATTTAATATCCCCCAAAAGCTCGTCAACCAATTTCAATTGCTTGTCTTTATCGGAAAGCTCCTGCTTAATTACCTTCTCTGCAATTGCAACGGATAGCTCTGCAACCTGACTTTTAATATCGGCCATAGCCGCTTTCTTTTCGCTTTCGATAGCAGCTTGCGCTTGAAGTACAATTTTATCGCCTTCTATTTTTGCTTGCTCCTTAGAGTCGGATATCAACTTCTCTTTTATTTCTCTTGCTTCTTTAAGCATTGCTTCGCGTTCTGCACGGGCTTCTTTTAACAACTTGTCGTTATCGGCTTGCAGATTTTGCATTTCTTTTTTGGCGTCTTCCGCAGATTCCAAAGCATTCTTTATGGATTCTTCACGAGAGGTTACAGCACTAAGAATTGGTCCCCATGCAAACTTTTTAAGAAGGAAAAGTAAAATCACAAACGTGATCAACATCCAAAAAACTAGACCAATACCTGGATTGATTAACTCAGAACCGCTTGAAGCTAGATACATATTCATAATAATATAATCATTAACTAATTAAAAAAGGTTTCCGTAACCAACCGTTACGGAAACCAATTGTTTTACTTGATGAAAGCACCAAAGATAATGGCAATAAGACCAGCACCTTCAATAAGACCTGCTGCAATCAACATAGCCCCTTGAATTTTACCAGCCGCTTCTGGTTGACGAGCAATACCTTCCATTGCTTTACCACCAATTTGACCAATACCAAGACCAACACCTAATACGGCAAGACCAATTCCTACATAAACTAGACCTGAACCTACTGAATAAACCTCTTCCATTTTAATTTAATTTAATGGGTTGAAAATAATTAATGATGTTCCTCCTGAACTGACATACCTATGAAAAGCGCAGTTAGAACGGTAAAAATATATGCTTGCAATGCTGCAACCAGTAATTCTAAAAGTGATATAAACAAAGCTAATAAAATAGATGCGGGGCCTATTAATAAAGACTTGAATATAAAAACTAGAGAAATTAAACTCAAAATCATAATGTGCCCAGCTGTAATGTTTGCGAAAAGACGCATCATTAATGCAAAAGGTTTGGTAAGTATTCCTAATATTTCAACAGGAATCAATATCGGCTTCAAAAGCAATGGAACCCCTGGAGGGTTAAAAATATGGCCCCAGTAGGCTTTATTACCATTAATATTTACAACCACCAAAGTGATTAAGGCCAAAACCATAGTTACCGCAATATTCCCTGTAACATTGGCGCCTCCAGGAAAAACAGGAATAAGCCCTAATAAGTTGTTAAACCAAATAAAGAAGAAAATTGTTAGCAATAAAGGTAAAAATTTAGGCGTGTACTTCTTTCCTATATTAGGTAAGGCAACCTCCTCACGTATAAAAAGAATAACAGGCTCCATAAAACCAGCTATACCCTTTGGCACACCATTGTGCTTCCCGTACACCTTTTTAACGGATGTGAATACCCACAATAGTAGTAGTATGGATATTAAAATTCCAGCTACGTTTTTAGTTATTGACAAATCTACAAACTTGTTATCCAAGCCTGTAAACAAATCAACGATACCGGCTTTTTCTTTACCTACAGTTGAAACTAGCTTTCCGTGATTTAAAGTAAAACCACTATGCTCATGACCATGTGCTATGGAACTAGACATCATAAAATGCCATGCGCCGTCCCAAACGATTACAGGAAGTGGAATGGACAAATGCTTTTCCTCTCCATTGTCTCCTGTCCACGAAGCAATATGCCATTCATTAGCATCAGAGATATGTTCCATTATCATTTCAACGGCGTTGAATTCTTTTTCATCCTTATGGACTACTTCGGAAACCTCTTCACCTATTGTCTTAACTTCTTGTGCTGAGCTATTTAAAATAGATACGCCGAAGATAAGCACTGTTAAAATAAAGTTTTTAGCTACTATTTTAAACATTGTCAAAAGCCCTTTAAAATTTTGTGCAAAAGTAGTTTATATAATCTACTTTTTAAAATAAACAGAACTTTTTTATTTAGGCTTTTGATCCTTTAAAAGTTGGAGCCCTAAATAGATACTAAAGAATAAATAAAGGAGATAAATAATGCTGAAGTTAAATACATATGCCATTTGTTTACCGTGGCTAGCATTAAAAATAGCTAAATACACAAAAACCACAAAGGCCTTTACGAACATCATACCTATAAAAGTATACCCAGCTAAACCAATATAATAACGAATCGTTAAAATAAGGCCTACAATAACGATAATCAGCAATAACGAAAAAATCAAATGACATGCAATAAGCCATTGCTGAGGAAACACATTAAACGGAACAATTAATAGCCAGTTAATAACAAAGATAATGGCAATAAACAGAAACAGCTGTAAAATTAGTCTCTTGGACATTTTCAATTCTTGGTTACTTTTCTTATCAAATTATAAATAGCACCCGTTACTCCAAGAATTGAAAATACCGCTGTAAAAATAGGTTTAGACATTTCGAATTGACCATCCAAAAACTTTCCAATAAAAACACATAAAATTATGGTCGCAGCCATTTCAAAGGCGATTCCAGAAAATTGTACACCCTTTTGAAGTGTTGACTTTTCTTTACGAGGCTTTTGCTGGTTCATTTTTTCCTTTGAAGCTTCCGGCATTTGAGCTCATAGCACCTGCACTTCCTTTCATGGTGCAAGAAGCATTGAACGTAGCTCCTGGCTCTACGGCAAGTTTACTAACGGATACCGTTCCTTCTATGACGGCACTGGATTTTAAAGAAAGTAAATCGGATACTAAAAGTTCGCCATTAAAGCTGCCTTCAATATCAGCATTTACACATTCTACTTTTCCGTGTATGTAACCGTCTTTTCCGATAACTACTTTACCAGAGGTTTTTACATTGCCGTCCAATTTTCCATCAATACGGAAATCGGCTTCGGAAATAATATCTCCTTTAATTTTTGTGTTTTTTTCAATTCTGTTGGGTTGTCCTCCTACTTCGTTCATAGCTCTAGGTTTTTGTTTGTCTGAAAACATGGATTTAGGGTTTTGGGGTTATAAGCGTATTAAGGTAATCTTGTAAATTCTTATGTACTTGAATTACCTTATAGTTATCCGATAAAATTACAAAATTCTTATGAGCAACCCGGTAATCCTTATTGTTTTTTAAAAGCTCTGCATAACCCAAGGCAAATTCCTTTGATTTAAAGCCGTGTACTACCACAAACTGGTCTTCCAGATTGTAAATATCCTTGGATACACTATTCTTGTATTTAAGGTCGGTGATGGATTTCTCTAGCAGCTCCATTAATTTTAAGGCCATTTCGTTATCGCTTCTGCTAAACGGGAACATCACCTTCCAATTAGAAGTTCCTTTGGAGTCGGTCTCCGGTGAAAATTCCCTTTGCTCTAATTTGGGCAACTGCTCGGATATCATCTGTTCCGCTTTTTTACCTTCCGGATTGTTTGGATAAGTAAGCGCTACATAATTCAAGGCTTCCTTAAACTGTTCAAAACCTTGTAACCTGCCAATAGCATTTGCCTTTAGCATTTCAAATTTTGGCACAATAGCATCTCCGGTAAATCTATTTATGTTTTCTTCCGATGCAGTAATTACTTGAAGAAATTCCTGATTATTATATTTTTTATATAAGTTTTGATACCGTTTATCCGGACTGTCGGAATCGTTGGCCAATACGGCTTGCGGATTCAAAAGTATTTCCGCGTAGCGAGAATCTGAATGATTCGCTATGATATCTGCCTTCATAGAAGCCATTAACGGACTACCTTCCTCCTCATATATTTTATACAAGTTATATTTTGATGGAAGAACCAAACGTTCCTCCGGGTTGGATTCCAATACATTCTCTAACTTTCCAGCTGCCAAAAGGTTTTCCTTAAACTTTTCCTTATAGATAAGGCCCAGTTGGTAATTCGCAAAATTACGTTCCGTTCTTAGGCTGTCTATAACCTTTACTTCTGTTGGCACGCGATCCATATAGAAATCCAGAGAAAACTTTTCGTCCTCCGTCAACTGTTCTTCTGGCGGTAGCTCCGCAACAAGTTCCCCAGTTGCCTCCGACACTTTTGCAATGGCCTTGTTGGACCAACGCCAATCATCGGAAAGTTCTCTATTGCCCCATCTGTTCTTAAACTCGTTTTGCCCATAACCAAGGCTGGTAATATTATAAAAGTAGAATTTGCCTTTGTTTTCCTTACCTCCCTTACTTTTTGCAAACGATGCAAAACCTTCAGTTATCTTGTCTTTTTCCTTTTTTTGTGCCTCTTCTTGCGCCTTTTTTAACTCGTCAATATGATTTTCAAAATAAGCGATACGATCGTCTACAGGCAGTTCATATAGTGTAATCACACTGTCTGTATATTGTACGATATCTTCGTATTTAATAACATCTTCTAAATTATCCAACTTCCTTTTAACAATTCTATATTTTTTAGAATTCTCATCCAAGTTGGGCAAAACACTATCATAATAGGCTCCCGCATCTTTATATCCGTTACGGTCAAAATTATACTCGGCCAAATTCTCATAGTTGAGCGCATTCAATTTAGGCGTATTCTGTGTAGCACGAAGCGATTTATTGAAATAGGCTACCGCGAGACTATCAGAACCTTGTTCTAAATGAAACTCTGCAACTTGACGGAAGATTTTATCTAAAAACGGTCTGTTTTCACGATTCTCTTCCAGCCATGTTAAGTATTCCAATACTTCCACCTTATTCTCTTCTGTAATAACCGTATTTCTGATCTTCTGAATTTCAGCATTGATCATGTAGACCCTTGGCGATTTTCTGTTCAGCTCAATCACCTTGTCATAAGCATAGTTGGCGCTGTCCTTATGACCTATCTGGTTGTATAACTGACCTATAATATAATAGTACCTTCCTTTTTCAGGATTTTCTTTAGTGTAGTACGATGCTATCTTTAATTGTTGAATGGCAGTATCAGGTACATTAAGGTTGATATAAGCTTGAGCCAACATAGCGCGGGCATCTGCATATTCCTGGTCCTTTAAGGTCTCAAATTTCATGAGACGCTTCAAATTCCTAATCGCAAGATCTTCGTTTTCTAGTCTAATATTGGTTTTCTCCCTCCAAATGGTAGCCTCATTTAATTTATCGCTTTGCGAATACTTATTAAGGATGTAATTGAAGGCCTCTAAAGCGGGAATGTAACGTTCGTCAAAATAGCGTGCTTTTCCAAGAAGTAAAAAGGCTTCATCTGTCTGTGGATTACGCTCTTCGTCCTTAATATCCATACTGTGCTTCTGAATAGCCTTTGTAGCCTTATCCTCTGCCAATAAAAAATTAGGATTGTTATCTTCGGAATCTAGCTTTACCTCTCCGGTCACTTCCAAACGCTCTATGGGTAATACTTCCCAATAGTCGTCTCGGTAACTATCGTTTAATGCAACACGACCTTCCTCAAAAGCAATATTACCATTGTATAGGGTATTATACTTTGTGTTTAAAGCGTGCCAGTTACGGTTTAGTGCCGCATCCTTTTTAGTGGAACATCCACTAAAAAGTAGTGTTCCTAAAAGCAGGGCCGAAATGTATCTTTGTTTAAGCGTCAAAATTATATGTATACGTATGTATGGTTAACTAAAAAACAACCATATTATTATACAGTTCATCGGTAAAAGGGAGATTTAATTTCTTGTAGAAAGATGTGTCTCAATTTCAAAATATAGATTTTTACCGACCAAGCGGTCTATACGGGTTATTTCCGTGTCAATAAAATCAATTAAAACAGCCATTGAACGATACTATTCTGCAGGCCACCTGTAGGTGTTTCTATTTTTGCCGAAGCATCCAGACTTAAATCCGACGGATTGGTCTGTTTTGGTTATTTATAAACAACATCGATAAAAGGCATTTCTTACTCCTTGTTTTCTGCAGTTAGCTAGCAAAAAACGTCTCCAACTCTTTCAACGTTTCTGTTGAAGTTTGAATATCTTTTACTACCTCACCTTTGTTCAAGACCACAATACGCTCACAGACCTCTGTTACATGAATTAAATCGTGACTAGAAACCAAAACAGTTACATTGTCTTTAGCCGCTAAATCCTTAATGATACCTTTTAGTCGAATCTGTGTGGTAGGATCTAAATTTGCAAAAGGCTCATCCAAAATAACAACTTCCGGATTTCCGATAAAAGAGGCTACAATACCCGCTTTTTTCTGGTTTCCTTTAGAAAGGTCACGCAGGTACTTCTTTTGCCCCAAGATTTCGCCATGGAAAAAGTCTTGAAATTGCAATAACAAGGCATCCACATCAGCTTTATTGGCGCCACGTAGATCTCCTATAAAATAGAAATACTCCTCAGGCGTTAGGTATCCAATCAAAAAACTCTCGTCTATAAACGATGATGTAAAGGGTTTCCATGCCTCGCTGGTATTTACTTGAACACCGTGTGAAGTTATGTGACCCGAACTAGGTTGTATTAAATCTAACAATAGGCTAAAAAAAGTGGTTTTACCCGCCCCGTTGTTACCCACTAAGCCAAAACTTTGCCCTTTGGGGATTTCTAAATGTTCTATATTAAGTACCGTTTGCTTTCCGTACTTCTTGGTTAATTTATCGGTTATTATCATTTCTTTAGGTTTCAGGTTTAAAGTTTCATGTTCAAGGTTCAAAGTTTATTGTTTAAAGTTCTGCGCTCAAAGTAGTGTTGCGATTCGATTGCGCTCCTCTTGACAGTTTCTATGCGATTCCATATTTCATTATCTAGCTAATTTACAGCCAACTATTTTCAACAGATTGCCACGTCGCAAAAACTATAGCTTATCACTTCAATTTTACGTCAAGCTCCTCGCAATGACATCTAAGTTTTTCTATTTAATATTTTTGACTAATTACTTTTTACTGATTACTGCCAACCGTAACTGCCTACTAAAAAACTACCGGCTAACAACTACCGGCTACCCACTTAACTAGCTCGCCTTCTCTTTAAATCCGGCAATCATACCGTATTTCTTTTTTCTGTATTGTTCTGTGATTATGTTCAATAAGTAATTTTTCATGGCAAATCCTACGATTCCCAAAACGGAAAGTACAATAAGGGCCGCCTCCATGGATATGGCATAATAAAAGATTGCGAACAGCACAATGGGCGCTACCAAAACGGGAAGCATAATTAAAAACTGTGTAGCACTTGTTCCTTGCATATTCCCGAACGGACTTTGATCTAACTCAATTCGTTTTTTATTGAAAGACCCAAAGAATAAAATGACGGGTATATTTACTCCTAAATTGTATAATGCACAGGCAAAATTAATAGCCAATGCCTCCCAACCAAAGTAAACGTAAGGGATCGTAAGTAAGAACATCACTACCACACTAACCGATATTAAACTGGCCTTGGATTCCAAATACTTGCGCAAAGGAATGTTTTGAGACATCATCATAGAATAATAACTACTGTCCCAAGCTGGAATAAACTGTCCAAAATTACTCAAGAAGATACCTGTCATAAAGACTCCTAAGAATACTTTCATAGGCACCATATCTGCGTACATATCCTGTGTGTAAAAAATCAATCCGTAGAAAACGAAAAGGAGCGAGATAAACACCTGACTCTTGGTTCGCTTGTTACGCCATATCATTTTCAAATCTAGCTGCAAGAAGGTGCCCATTTCGCCGAATTTTTTAGCCCAAGCCATATCATTGGTATTGGCTTTTACCGTTTTGGGCTTTAAGCTGGCATCCAAATATATTTTGTTGTACAAGAACTTATAGTTGATGTAATAGATCAATACAGCAAGTGCTACGGGAATCAATGCCGCCAAAGGATATGCGTACAAAGCGTGGAAAATAGGCGCAGAAAATACTTTAATATCAAACACCCCAAAATAGTTAAGCGCATAGCCCAGAACAATAATACTGCCGAGCAGTATTAAGGCTTTATCGTTCTTATTGATTAGTAGATTTATATAATTTATACAGAGCACTATAGCAAAAATTGCAAGGACCCAAAGTAGCACGTTCAGCACCGGATACCCATTAAATAATAAAACTATAGCAAAAGGCACAAAGAAAAAGAGCGACAATAAGTTATAGATAGATACTCCAGACCGACCTAATATATAATGCGCTATAGCACTTTTCTTAACTGGTGTAGAAAGGAAAGGTTTAATATCCATTACGGGTAGCTTTTGCATAAAATAGCGCAAGAACAGCTCTATGAGTACCCAGTAAATAAAATATTGGCTTATGGTCCACATAGGGCTTTGGTCCGGAAAGAACTTTTTTAATATAAAATACATTCCTCCACCTGCACCCGCCAGGTACAACAGCATTATAACCCCAAAAAATCCCATTAGTATTTTTAGCCCAAGACTCTTGCCAAAGGTAGCGGAGCGGAAAAACGACTTCCATTGAAGTCCTGTGAATAGTTTGAACATAGTCGGTTGGTTTTAACGTTCTGGTTATTGGTAATAGAAAGCTAGTATTTGTTACAAGAAAGTGATTTTTTTTTAACATGTGATTTTTTATAGCTCTGTCATTGCTTAATTTTGCATTCTATTTAAAAGAAAAAGAAATTATGGCCGATTTTCATGCCCTTACTGTTAGCTCCATTAAAAAATTGACCCCAAGTTCTGTTGCGGTTACGTTTGATATTCCCGCCACGCTTGCGCAAACTTTTGCCTTTACTGCCGGACAATACATCACTATAAAAAAAGAAATAAAGGGCACCGAATTGCGTCGCGCCTATTCCATAAGCTCCGCTCCTACCAAGAAGGATATCACCATAGGTGTTAAAAAGGTTGACCGTGGCGGGTTTTCGGACTACGCGAGCACAAAACTTCAAGTGGGTGACGTACTTGAGGTAATGCCTCCCGAAGGTCGTTTTACGTTTAAAACATCCGAAGTGCAAAACATTGCAGCTTTTGCCGCTGGTAGTGGTATTACGCCAATTATGAGTATTGCCAAAACCGTATTGGACAGCAATCCTAAGAATACCTTTGTATTAGTGTATGGGAACAAATCCTATGAAGAAACCATGTTTTACACCGATTTGGTAAAACTACAATTAGATTATACTAATCGGTTTTTTGTTTATTTCACGAATAGTCAAACCAAAGAAGACAAAGCCTTATTTGGCCGTATAGACACAGCTACCGTAAACTATGCCTTAAAAAACAAGCATAAGGATACCCGTTTCAACGGTTACTACCTATGTGGTCCGGAACAAATGATTCATATGGTTACCGATACCTTGGTTGAAAATGACGTGCCAAAAGACAAAATTCATTTTGAACTGTTCACCGCATCGGAAATAAAGGAAGAAATGCCTATTGTTGCGGAAGGACAAACGAAGGTAAAGGTCATTGTTGACGATGAGGAGTTTGAAATCACCATGGATAAAAAAATGCTGGTGCTAGATGCCGTTCTAAAAGAAAATATTGATGCGCCGTACTCTTGTCAAGGCGGAGTATGCAGCAGTTGTATTGCCAAGGTAAAAGAAGGAAAGGCAGAAATGGTTAAAAATCAAATCCTAACCGATGGTGAAATCGCCGATGGTTATATTCTAACTTGTCAAGCGCATCCTATAACACCGACTTTGACGGTGGATTATGATGATGTTTAGAAAAAAGTGATTAGAGGGTAGTTGTTAGTGGGTAGTACCAAGGGTTTCGAATTTTTTGGTAGCAGTCTCATAACCGAGAGCAAAGGCTTTTTCCAAGCCTTTACGGTCCAAAATACCAATATGTTCTAACTCTTTGGGCTCGAAAACCAGATCGCATTTGTCAATTTTTTCCCTATTGATAGCATAAATCATCAAGCCGGTAACCCTGCCCGTTAGTTGAAGGGAATTGTTCAAGTCTTTTTTTTGGAGTTTAGATACGATAGATACATTGCTTCCAATTACAAAATCGACCTTACCCATTACAGCTTCCGACGGAAAGTTGTTCATAATACCGCCATCGGCATATAACATGCCGTTATAACTTACCGGACTAAAAACGGGTGGCAAAGCAGCGGACGCTAGCAAAGGCTTTATCAATTCGCCACTAGAAATAAACTCCTCCTGCCCCAGTTCCAAATTCGTGGCTACTACCGAAAGTCTCTTTTGTAAGCTTTCAAAACTATCTTCCGGAAAATAAGCTTTAAACGTATCAATAAAGCGCTCGGTATTTATAAGTCCCGGTTTTGCTACGGCAAAATAGTTGTATTTAAACAAGGGTGTTTCCTTAAAAAAACGCATCATGTCCAAAACGGAATTGTTATTCGCGTAAAGTGCACCTACCAATGCACCGATACTACTACCGGCCACAATGTTGGCTCCTAGACCAAACTCTTCCATGGCTTTTATGACCCCAATGTGCGCCATGCCACGTACACCACCCCCAGATAATACTAGACCAATTGATTTAGATTGTAAAGATTCCAGGTTCATAAGGTAGATTAAGTTGCAAAAGTAGAACGTTTAAGACGAAAGAATTGGGTTCGCACTAATTTTTGTGGCATGTCTTTTAAACTACTCGGTCGGTTTTATTTTTTTAACCCCATATTATATGGCATATTTTGAATTTTGTCGACAATTTTTACATCTATGTCGGAGTCCATATCATATCTTGGCAATACTTTAAAACATTAAACAAACTGGTCGGTCAGTTTTAAGGAAAATAATATGCCACACCTTGTAATTAATTTATTACCGCTACGACCAAACCCTAGTATACTTTTTATCGTAAGTTTACGTAGATAAGAAAAAGAAAACTGTTGAATTACGCTCCTAAAACTGCTATACTGGTCTTTGCCAATTCTGCCCAAGCAGAATTGTCGAACAAAGCCATACCAAAAGGCGAACTTTTATTTGAAGGGCTTACCCAAGATACCCTAAAAAAGGTAGTAGCAACGGGACTTCCCTACTTTCATATTTCTGATAAAGAACAAGAAGGTGATTCTTTTGGTGAACGTTTTACCAAGGCAATACAAACAGTTTTTGCAAACGGTTTTGAGAATATTATTACTATAGGAAATGATACTCCCCAATTAAAAACCGCACACTTACTAAAGGCAAATAAAGCTTTAAAAGACGGGAAAACCGTATTGGGGCCCTCCTTAGATGGCGGCTTTTATTTAATGGGCATCCATAAATCCAACTTTGACCAAGAGACGTTTAAAAGATTACCCTGGCAACGGTTTAGTCTGTTCAATACGGTTTCTACACTTTTAGAGGTAATGGACAGTCTACTTTATAAATTACCTGTTCTTTGCGATATCGATTCGTTTAAAGATGTAAAGCGACTCGTATCGTTTCGCAAATCGATTTCTTTTGCCATTTTGCAATTGTTCGCATTACTATTGCAAGTAGGGAAAGAGCTTGAAACTAATATTCTTTCCATATTTTTTATCATTTTCCTTCAGCTGCCTTATAATAAAGGTTCTCCAGTACCACTTCATTCCTAGTCTTGTTGAATAGATGGATACATCCATCTGAATTACTCATTCAATTTATATAACTACATGAAGTATGTATTGTTAGCTATGACATTGTTCATGGCAACTAGTATCAACGCCCAGGAAGGTATTTCTGGCACTATAACGGATGCAAAAAACAATCCGATCCCTTACGTAAATGTTCAATTGAACGGCACGAATAAAGGAACCATCTCTAACGAAGATGGAAAATATAGTCTCAATATTCCTGATTTACAAGGGATTTTAAAAATTTCGGTTCTCGGTTATAAAATACAAACCATTCCTATTAATGGAGCATCGGTTATAGATGTTACCTTACTGGAATCCTCCGAAGAACTGGACGAAGTGGTGTTAACAGCCTTAGGTCTGAAACGGGAAACCAAAGAATTGGGTTATGTAGTCCAAAGCCTAGATTCAAAAGGGGTTACAGAAGTTAAGGCAGTCAATTTTCTGGACAATCTTACTGGAAAATTAGCAGGTGTAACGATTAACCAAGGCTCAACTGGAGTAGGCTCATCATCTAAGATTACGATAAGAGGAGAAGCATCTTTTTCCAATAATAATCCCTTGTTTATTGTAGATGGCGTGCCTATAAATAACAATTCTGTTTTCAACTTTACCAACGAAGCTGCAGCAGGATTTCAAGCCATTGATTTTGGGAATGGCGCCATGGAGGTAAATCCGGATGATATTGCAGAAGTATCCGTATTAAAAGGACCTAGCGCAGCAGCACTCTACGGTACACGTGCCTCAAATGGTGTCATCGTTATCGAAACCAAAAGCGGTAAGGCCCAGCAAGGTTTAGGTATCAGCTATAACACTAGTTTCTTTGTAGATTCCGCCTTTCAACTTCCCGATTTTCAAAATGAATACGGACAAGGACAATCCGGGGTGTTTGAATTTGTAGATGGACTAGGTGGTGGCACTAGCGATAACATTACCTATAGCTGGGGACCACGATTAGATGTAGGGAATTTAATTCAACAGTTTGATAGCCCGGTGACCTTAGCAGACGGCAGCGTTGTACGTGGGGGAGATACCGCATTATATAGTGGTTTGCCCATTACCCCAACAGAATTCCGTTCCAATCCTGATAATTTGAAGGATTTTTATAATACTGGAACTACACTAATGAATAATATTGCTATTTCCAACGGATTTGAAAAAGGAAATTATCGCCTTTCTTTTACAGATTTACGAAGTGAATCCATTATTCCAGGGGTAAACCTAGACAGGCAAACCATAAGTGCTCGATTAGGATTTAGGCCTACAGATAAATTGCGCATCAATTCATCCATCAGTTACGTGAATTCGCAGAGTGATAACCGGCCTTCAAGCGGATATGGTTCAGAAAACGTAAACTATTCATTAGTGGCTTGGGGACCGCGTTCTTTAAATATTGATAGTCTTCGTGATTATTGGCAACCGGGTCTGGAAGGCGTGCAACAATATTCCTATAACTATACCTTTTTTGATAATCCCTTTTTTATATTGAACGAGAACCGTAATTCCTTTAACCGAGATCGTGTTTTTGGAAATATATCCGCAAGTTATGATATCACGGACCATATAACGGCAACTATCCGTTCTGGAATGGATTATTCTAGTGAACTGCGTCAACTGAGGCGTGCGTTTAGTTCCAACCGCTTTCAGAATGGTGGTTATGCGGAACACGATGTTTTTTATAGAGAAGTAAATACCGATTTTCTACTCAACTACTCCAATCAGTTTAATGATTTTAAGGTTGATGTTTCTCTAGGAGGAAATAGATTAAATCAGAAAGCTTTTACGTCACAGGCACAAACCACGAGTTTGGCACAGCCCGGTATATTTCGCCTCTCTAATGGTGCATCTCCAATTGAGGTTTTTGAATTTGAATCAAACAAACGCATCAACAGTTTTTATGGGCTAGCAAAATTTGGCTACAAAGATTTTCTGTTTTTAGACATTACGGGGAGAAATGACTGGTCTAGTGCGTTGGCAACCCCTTTTTCGGTGGATAACACCTCGTTTTTCTATCCTTCCTTCTCCAGCAGTTTCATACTATCTGAGGTAGTTGAATTGCCAAAAGCAATTTCTTTCGCAAAATTAAGGGCGAGTTGGGCCCAAGTAGGGAACGACACCAATCCTTTTCAAACTACCGGTGCTTTTGTGGCTCAAACGCCTTTTAATGGACAGCCTACATTCAGCAATCAAAATACGATTGCGAATCCTAATCTGCGACCAGAAACTACATCTTCTTTTGAAGTCGGTGCTGACTTACGATTCT
>Ga0075108_10000592_pt1 | contig 21361 bp, 18 predicted proteins | sample AntAceMetag02UK1_FD_69797 | JGI IMG/M metagenome (GOLD analysis project Ga0075108, IMG submission 69797) | Saline lake microbial communities from Ace Lake, Antarctica - Antarctic Ace Lake Metagenome 02UK1 | ecosystem: Environmental > Aquatic > Non-marine Saline and Alkaline > Saline | place...
AAAAAATAAGCTTTCCTTTAATTTAGATGAGCTTAAAGTACAGATTGAGAATGTAAAACCAAAAACACCCACCCCTAACCCACTTCGGCAGGCTCAGCACGGCGCCTCCCAAGAGGGGAACAACTTATAGCTATGATTAAACTCTTCCGGAACATCCGCCATAACCTTCTCACAGAAGGCAAAACCACCAAGTATTTTAAATACGCCATTGGTGAAATTGTGCTTGTGGTCATTGGGATTTTGATTGCTTTGAACATCAATAATTGGAATGAAAACAAAAAGGCAAAAACAACAGAAATTTATGTTCTAAAAGAAGTATTGAGCAATCTTAATGAAGATGGCATTATATTAAATGAGATTATAGAACATAGGCAAAAAGCGAAATCATCTATTGCAGATATGCTCAACTATTTACAAACAGAAAACATCAATAAAGACATTTTAGAAAAAGATATGTTACGTTTTTTGACCTTTGAGCGATACTTTCCAATAAACAACGCTTATGAGGTTCTAAAATCTAAAGGATTGCAACTTTCTAATAATAAATTAACAACCCAAATATCTCGCTATTATGATTATGAACAAAAAAAGATGAATGGAAGTATTTTAGACATCGAAAATACTATTCTGAGTATTTTAGAAGACAGATCGGGAATTGCCAGGTTCATTGAATCGCTGACCTTAAATGAAACTATAACTATCATGAATTACGACGATGCTCACTTAAAAAAAGAAATCTATAGGGAAATTGTGCCCTTCAAAAACAATAACATAGGAACACTAAATAAATTAATTGTGTTTTACGAAAACAATCAATCCCTTAGAAATGCTATTGAAAAAGAGCTTAAATTATTAGATAAGTAGATATGATTAAGTTATTTAGAAACATCCGCAAAAACCTCCTTTCAGAAGGCAAAACAACAAAGTACGTCAAATACGCCATTGGCGAAATTATCCTCGTGGTGATTGGGATTTTGATTAACCTAAAGTTCACAAACAAAAACGTATTCCTCCCCTCGCCTGTGCTGAGCGCAGCCGAAGTTTGGGAGGGTAGGGGGTTGGTACTAAGATGAAAATAGCAGCAGAAGCAAAATATTTTTAGCAGCAAGTAAAAAAAAGGAACGTTTGGACTGTTAAAGTTAAAAATCTAAAACTAGACCTCGAGTCATCTTATATTGATAAATCGTAAAAAACCTCGGGGCAAGCCCTGTTCTGTAACAGGACGAGCTTATGAAGTATTAAACCTATTCTTTTCCAATTTACCCTTTTTTTAAGTATATTTAATTTTCATTCCCCGGACAATTTTTTTTTAGAATCATATCAATTTCAACCCTCGGTAAACCCTTGGGCTATAACCGTATACAAAAAGATGAAGTCAAAATCCTTTAATGCAAAAACTAGTGATGCCGTTGACCAAAAATTAAAACAAGCCCTTTCCGATGGCTTCACACCCACTTTGGCCTTTGTTTTTCTTTCCGTGGCTCAAGATCGAAAAGCCATCACGGCGCTACTTAATGAAAAAAACATCGAAGTTTTTGGGATTACCACTAACGGCGAGTTTATAGACGAAGAAACAGAAAAAGGTACTACGTCTATTTTATTGCTGGACATCGACAAAACCTATTTTGAAATCTATTTTGAGACCTATCCCAACGGAAATTATAGGGAGGTGGCGCAGTCCATAGCCAAAAAAGCCAAGAGTAAATTCAAACAACCGGCATTCATCTTAGGTCTCAGCAATACCGCCGTGGACGGGGAAGAAATCTTACACGGAATCGAAGCTATTGCAGGTGAAAGGGTAAATGCCTTTGGTGCCTGCGCGGGTGATGATATGACCTTTACCGAAACCTTTGTTTTCACCGATCATAAAGAAAGTAATAATGGGATGATCTGCGTGGTGTTGGATGAATCAAAAATCGAGGTTCAGGGAATTGCCACCTGCGGTTGGAAAGCCGTAGGAACTGAAAAAACCGTTACCAAGAGCGAGGGTAACCACGTCTATACAATAGACGATGTTCCAGCCTTAGACATTACCGTGAAATACGGTGGATTAGAAAATATTACACAAGATAATAAAGATATACTTATGGAAATCGCAGCTAATTTCCCTCTGCAACTGCAAAGAGAGCAAGGAGACCCAGTTATGCGTCCGCCTTTGGTGGTAGATTGGACAGATCATTCTTTTCATACAAGTGGCACAGTTCCACAAGGTTCAAAAGTGCGCTTTTCATTACCTCCAGATTTTGATGTCATGGAAAAAGTAGTGAAAGGGGTACAACAGCTAAAGGATACCACAATGCCCGAGGCAGAAGCGCTTATTGTGTTTAGCTGTGCTGGAAGGATTTCCTTTTTCGGCCCCATGATGACGGAGGAGATAGAGGGCATCAAAAACGTTTGGAAGGTACCTATGGTGGGCATGTTCAGCAATGCCGAATTGGGAAGGGCCACTGGTGGCAATCTGGAAATGCACAATCTGACCACCTGCTGCGTGGCACTCAAGGAAAAATAACAGGTACGAATACAAATTCAAATTCAAACTTAAATACAAATACGATGCAAAAAATTACGGTACTGTAGGGACATCCAAAGGATGAAGCGGCCTTCGAAAGCTATTACAAAACAACCCACATGCCCCTTGTGGGAAAAATGAAGGGAATCGCCAAAGCGGAACTGACCAAGATAATAGGCACGCCCGATGGAAAAAAGGCCGACTATTACCGCATGGCGGAACTCTATTTTACCGATGCGGAACAAATGCAACAGGCCATGGCGTCTGCCGAAGGTATGGCCACGGTGGCCGACCTATCCAATTTTGCCACCGGTGGGGTAACTGTCATGGTGGGGACGACAGATGCCTAAAAAAGTATATTATGAAGTCAAAATCCATAAAAGGGAAATCGGTAGAAGACATAGAACAGGCTATCCAACATAGTCTGGCAGACGGTTTTTTGCCAACGATTGCCGTGGTGTTCATTTCGGTAAAACAAGACAGAAAAGCAATCTGTGAATTGTTAGATGCCAATAACATTGATGTTCTAGGTGCCACGTCATGCGGCGAATTTACTAATGGCCATCAGAGCGAAGGAGAAATTGCACTATTGCTTTTAGAATTATCAAAAGAACAGTACTCCATATTGTTTGAGGATATTGGTGATGGCAGCCTAGATGATGCCGTTAATAGGTTGGCGGATAGTGCTTTAAAACAATTTTCCGACCCATCCCTTATACTTTGCAGTACAGGTATGAACATGAAAGGAGAACTCTTTGAAGGCGAAAAATTAGTAAAGAGTCTAGCACAAAGACTTGGTCCGGATAAACTATTCTTTGGCGGCATGGCAGGTGACGATTGGACATTTAAAGGAAGTTTTGTGTTTACAAATGGGAAAGAAACGGATTTTGGCATAGTTGCCTTAGTCCTAAACGCGAATACAATTGCTTTGAAAGGAATGGCCATTACAGGCTGGAAACCCATGGGAATTGCAAGAACCGTTACCAAAAGCAAAGGTAATTTACTCTATGAAATCGATGGTAAACCCGCCATTGAACTGTACCTGAAATATTTAGGGATGTCAGATAAAATAGCCGAAAACAATTTTGATGTATTTGAAGAATTGTCAATGGAATATCCTTTCATCGTAGAACGGGACATAATCGAAACCGTATTAAAATCACCCATGAAGATCGATAGCTCAGAAAAAGCCCTCGTCATGGACATCCCTATGCCAGAGGGTTCAAAATTTTGGTTTACAAGCCCACCAGAATTCGATATCGTTGAAGAAGTTCTCGAAAAAGCGACCCAATTAAAAAAAGACTCCAACGAGGAAGCAGATGCTTTATTAATTTTTTCCTGTGCAGGCAGGCAACCCATACTCGGTCCTATGGCAACCGACGAAAATGAAGGTCTCGCCGAAGTCTGGAAGACGCCAATGGCAGGTTTTTTCACCTACGGTGAGTTTGGACGGGTTTTACATGGCAAGCAAAATTTTCATTCAGGTGCCTGTTGTTGGGTCACACTTAAAGAAAAAGGATGAATCAAAACTTACAACACATCTTAGATCTTATCAATCAATCGTCGCAACTCTCAGAAAACGATAAAACAATAGTACGCGATGCTCTTAAAAAAGCGGACAAAGACCTTGTGATATCGGAATTCAAACTGGAGCGCACCAACAAAGTAAAGCGCACCACGGCTATTTTATTAGAAGAAACCATTGAGGAACTTGAGCAAAAACGAGCTGCCATAGAAGAAACAAATATCGCTTTAAACACATCATTAAAAGAATTGAAAGCAGCGCAAGCCCAATTGATCCAATCAGAAAAAATGGCAAGCTTGGGAGAACTTACCGCAGGTATCGCGCACGAAATCCAAAACCCCTTGAACTTCGTGAACAATTTTAGCGAGGTCAGCAAGGAACTTTTGGAAGAGATGCTGGAAGAACTCAAGAACGGCGATATGGAGGAGGTAAACGCCATTACCGCGGACGTCATACAAAATCTGGAAAAAATACTGCACCACGGCAAACGTGCAGACGGTATCGTAAAAGGGATGCTTCAACACAGCAGAACAAATTCAGGCGAAAAAGAAGCCGTAGATATTAATGTTCTGGTAGATGAATATCTGCGATTAGCTTATCATGGTTTAAGAGCAAAAGACAAATCCTTCAACGCTCATCTAGAAACCCATTATGACGATGCAATGGGTAAAATAACTGTTGTACCTCAAGATATTGGGCGTGTGGTTTTAAATCTCTTGAATAATGCATTTCACGCCGTAATAGAACAAAAGAAAACTTTCGAAAAAGACCTTTCAGGCTTTAAAAACCTGAAAGGTCTAACTGAATATAATCCAACCGTGAGTGTCAGTACAAAAAAAGAGAATAATCGAATAGAAATTAAAGTAAGTGACAACGGAAACGGTATTCCAAAAGAGATCATCGATAAAATATTTCAACCCTTTTTTACAACCAAACCAACAGGACAAGGAACTGGTTTGGGGTTGAGCCTAAGCTATGACATTATTAAAGCGCATGGAGGAGAATTAAAGGTAAAAAGTAATCTTAGAGAAGGAAGTGAGTTTGTAATCCAATTACCATTAAACAACAAAGAAACCAAAGAGCCATAGGCTCGGTATATATAATGACCACGGAATTCATTCCGTAATAATAAAACCATGGCAAACACATACCACCAAATATACCTGCAGTTTGTTTTTGCAGTAAAATACAGAAGAGCTGTCATCGATAAATCGTGGAAAAGCGAGTTACAAGGTGTTATAGGAAATCTAATAAACGAAGCCAATTGCAAGACCCTAATTGTAAATGGTGTAGAAGATCACATGCATTGCTTGGTTGGCTTACGACCAGCAGTTTCGCCATCGGAATTAATGAAAACGGTAAAAGCAAAATCCTCAAAATACATTAATCATAACAAGTTAACCGCAGAGCGATTTGAATGGCAAGTAGGCTTTGGCGTTTTTTCTTATAGCAAAAACGACATTCATAAAGTATATAAATATATAGAGCGCCAAGAAGAACATCATAAAAAAACGACATTTATGTCAGAATATTTAAAATTATTAAAAGAATTTGAAGTCGAATATGATGAGACATATATTTTTAAAGAGATGATATAAATAATCTAAATGGATCGTGCCGATGGCACTTTATCCCCTAATGCTTATGTTCCGCAACGAATTGAAATCCGTTGGTACAAAATAAAACGAGCCTACGGCTCTGAAACGAAAGAAAACATAGAAGCTCAGCTAATGAATAAGACATAATTAGATGGCAATAAACAAAAAATTGTAACCAAAAGAATATAGCAACAAGAGCCATAAGCTCGATAAATCATTGAACGCCTGAATTCATTAAGGTGTAACAACAAGAGAGAACAAACCAAAGAGCCATAGGCTCCGCACATATTGTACCGATGGAATTCATTCCATTGAAGAAAAGAGCCATAGGCTCGGCACATATTATACCGATGGAATTCATTCCATTGAAGAAAAGGGCCATTGGCGCAACACCTATTATTATGAAAGCAACAAAAAAAATAGAAACCAAAATACTAAAAATCTACGATAAGTGGCTACACAGCTATTTAAATGGTGACGTGGCTACCTACGATTCTTATTTGGACGATGAATTTCATTTTATTGGCTCTGCAACTAAAGAAGAATTTTTAAACCGAAAGGATACCACTCAGTTTTTTGCAAATACAGGCGATCAATTTGCTGGAAAAACCGAATTGAGAAATGAAACAAAGACCCTAGAACACTTTGGCGAACTCATTTTTATCACCCATGTTTTTGATGGTTGGTTTCTTCATGAAAAAGAATGGAATTTCTATAGTAGATTCCGTTTTTCAAGTACACTAAGAAAAAACAAAGATGGATGGCGCTTTATCTACCAGCATTTCTCCATACCAGATGCAAAAACTAACGATGGAGAAACCATAGGCTATGATAAGATAAACGAAGAGAACTTAGAGCTACGCGAAGCCATACAACGCCGCACGGTTGAATTAGAATCAAAAAACAGAGAGCTAGAAGTTGAAGGCGCACTAGAACGCATCCGCGCACAAGCGGTTGCCATGAAACAATCAAGTGACCTACTTGTTATCGTGGTCACCATGCGTACCGAATTCATTAAGCTAGGTCACGAAGCCCACTATTTCTGGCACATGATGTGGTTGCCAGAAACTTATGAAAAAGCAATGACCTCGGGCGATGGCACTAAAATAGGTTTTGTGATGGAATTACCAAGACACATTCACGGAGACATCCCATTATTAGCCAAATGGGAAAAGAGTAAAAAACCGATTGTCGTGTATGCAATGGATACTGAAGCTGCTTTAGCCTATGTAGATAAAATGGTCACGTTAGGCGATTTTCAGAATATAGATCCTCAAGCACCTACTGAAGATGACATTCGTCATATTGGTGGATTAACATTTATTATGGCGCGTACAACCCACGGAGAAATTGGGTACAGTTTACCGGGTGTAGTAAAGAAACCGCCCAAAGAAGACCTTGATATATTAGAAAAATTCGCTGGAGCTTTCGACCTGGCACATCGTCGATTTTTAGATTTACAAAAGGCAGAGAAACAGGCAAGGGAAGTTGAAATAGAACTCGCTTTAGAAAAAGTACGAAGTCGTACTATGGGTATGCAACGCAGTGAGGAACTAAAAGAGGTTATTCTTGAAGTAAACAAGAAATTACAGGATTTAGGCATTTCCATGGTGCAAAGAGCAACTGCAATATTCACATTTGAAGATGGAAATAAAGATTACAAACAATGGGTTGCATCACCAGAATACAATTCAATAATAAGTTTTCTCACCCCTTATATTGACCACCCTATTCAGAATGATATTTGGAATGCACGCCAAAACGGAATAGAGTTCTATGCCAAAAATTACTCCGCAGAAGAAAAGAATTCACTCTTCAACTATTTATTTAATCTGCCAGCCTTAAAAGACATGCCAGAGGAGGAAAAAATAAGAGCGCTACAATTTAAATATTACGATATTTCAATAGCTTTTAAAAGGAATGCGGCAATCTTAGTGGTCAGTCATTCTGGGGTTCCCTTAAGCGAAGCTGAAAATACAATTGTAAAAAGACTGGCAAAAGTATTCGAACAAACATACACCCGTTTCCTAGACTTACAAAAGGCAGAGGCACAAGCTAGAGAGTCAGGTATTGAACTAGCATTAGAACGCGTTCGAGCACGAACTATGGCAATGCAACATAGTGATGAATTGCAAGAAGCATCATTCTTATTAGATGAACAAGTAAGAGGATTAGGTATTAAGACTTGGGGTTGCGCTTTCAATATTTATGGAGATAAAGAATCTACAGAATGGTTTGGAAATGAAGCAGGTGTGCTTCCAACATATACAGTTCCAAGAACTGGTATATTTAAAAAATATTACGACAAAGGTCAAAAAGGAGAAACACTTTGGATTGAGGAATTTTCGGGAAAAGCATGTGTAGCGCATTATGAAACGATGAGTGCGCTTCCTGTAATTGGAGCTGTGCTTTTACAATTAAAGAAAACAAATAATGGGTACCCAACCTATCAAATAGACCATGTGGTTTATTTTAAATATGGATACTTATTATTTATTACAAAAGAACATGTTCCCGAAGCCCATGATATTTTTAAACGTTTCGCCAAAGTCTTTGAGCAAACCTACACCCGCTTTCTTGACCTTCAAAAGGCAGAAGCACAAACCAGAGAAGCACAGATTGAAGCGGCCCTAGAAAAAATACGATCAAGTTCCTTAGCAATGCACAAGACAGATGACCTAGGGGATGTAGTCAGTGTATTATTTGAACAGTTGCAAAGACTTGATGTCGATATGGATTTTGGCTCGGTGAGCATCTTTGTATTTCAGGAAGATTCCAGAGATTTGACTCAATGGATTCAGTTGCCTGAAGAGGTCGTTCCCATCTCTGTTCCTTACTTTGAGCACCCAATTCTGTCGGATTTCTTCGATGCCAAAGAACAAAACAAAGATTATTTTGAAAAAGTATATACTGTAGAAGAAAAGAATTCTTGGGCCGAAATGGGTTTTGAATTTACAGATTACAAAAATCTTCCTGCTGCATTCAAAACATCCGTAATGGAGGCTCCTGGTTATGCTATGTCCATAGCTCTAAAAAAGAATTCTGGGATCTGTATTCCCAGTTTTGTGGGTAAATTACCACCCAAAGAGAATATTGACATTATGAAAAGGGTGAGTATGGTCTTTGAGCAGGCTTATATTCGATTTCTCGACTTGAAAAAAGCGGAGCTACAAGCTCAACAAGCCACAGAAAATTTAAAGATCATTAAAGGGGCAAGAGCCAAAGCAGAAAAAGCGCTCAAGGAACTAAAATCGGCGCAATCCCAATTAATACAATCCGAAAAAATGGCTTCGCTTGGAGAACTGACGGCAGGCATTGCCCATGAAATACAAAATCCGTTGAACTTCGTCAACAACTTCTCGGAAGTAAGCAAAGAACTCTTGGAAGAGATGCTAGAGGAAATTGAAAATGGCGACATGGAGGAAGTGAAAGCCATTATGGCCGACGTTATTCAGAATCTAGAAAAAATCAACCACCATGGCAAACGTGCCGATGGTATTGTAAAAGGAATGCTACAACATTCTAGAAGTAGCACGGGTAAAAAAGAGCCTACAGATATTAATGCCTTAGCGGATGAATATTTGCGTTTAGCCTATCATGGATTACGCGCAAAAGACAAATCTTTTAATGCAGAATTAGTTACTGATTTTGATGATAGCATTGGCAATATTAGTGTCATACCACAAGATTTGGGCAGGGTTATCTTGAATTTGATTACCAATGCTTTTTATGCAGTCAATGAAAAGGCTAAATCCGACATCGAAGGCTACCAGCCTACTGTGACGGTTTCTTCCAAACGAACTCCCCTCCTTGGAGGGGCTGGGGGTGGGTCTCAAGTTGTGAAAATAGCTATCTCCGATAACGGCAACGGAATCCCTAAAGACATTGTAGACAAAATTTTCCAGCCCTTTTTTACCACCAAACCCACTGGGCAAGGTACAGGTTTGGGTTTAAGTATGAGTTATGACATCGTTACCAAAGGGCATGGTGGAGAATTACAAGTAGAAACAAAAGAAGGAGAAAAAACAAAATTTATAATAATTTTACCTGCATAATATTAATTTAAATTAATCAAATATGAATTTTGATTTTATACTCTTACTAATTGTCTTTGTTTATTTGCGGAAAATGCTGCAAAGCAAAATAGTATTACCTAAAATAGACACGTATTTATTTGCTGGTTTTTGGTTGTCCTTAGTATTGCTCATAACCAATAGTATTTTTATTGAGATTAATATAGTTTCCTATTGGTTTAGCCATGTGCTATTTTTTACGCTAATCTATATTTGTTTTACACATAATGATTTTAAACCCGTCAAGCCTTTTATTTACAGTGTTATACCTTTTGCCATTATAAATTTTACCTCCGATTTTACTAAACTAATCAATTCAAAGTTCCATTCGGAATGGGAAAGTTATTTTAACATTGCGTTACTGTTCTCAATAATATGGTTTTTTGCAATGTATTTTATTAGTAAAAAACAGCGCAAAGAAATTGCCAAGGAACAACTTAAAGCGATAGAAATAGAGAAAGAATTTCAACAATCAGAAGCCTTAAAAGCCAAATTAGAAGTACAAGTAGCAGAACGAACTGCAGAATTATTGGGACAAAAAAACGAACTAGAAAAAGCACTTGACGACTTAAAAACAACTCAAAAACAATTAATTCAATCCGAAAAAATGGCCTCGTTAGGAGAATTAACGGCTGGCATTGCCCATGAGATTCAAAACCCTCTAAACTTTGTGAATAATTTCTCAGAAGTCAGTAACGAGCTCATGGATGAAATGAACGAAGAACTAGATAAGGGAGATATTGAAGAAGCAAAAGCTATTTCTAAGGATATCAAACAAAATCTTGAAAAAATCAACCATCACGGTAAACGTGCCGATGCCATCGTCAAAGGCATGTTGCAACATTCTAGAAGCAGTTCCGGAATTAAGGAACCAACTGACATCAACAAACTGGCAGATGAATACTTGCGCTTAGCCTATCATGGCCTTCGTGCCAAGGACAAAAGTTTTAACGCGGAACTGGTAACCGATTTTGATGAATCCGTGGGTCTGGTCAACGTGGTAACACAAGATATGGGACGCGTTATCTTGAATTTGATTACCAATGCTTTTTATGCAGTTAATGAAAAGGCTAAAGCCAATATCGAAGGCTACCAGCCTACTGTGACGGTTTCTTCCAAACGAACTCCCCTCCTTGGAGGAGCTGGGGGTGGGTCTCAAGTGGCGCAAATAGCTATATCCGATAACGGCAACGGAATCCCTAAAGAAATCATAGACAAAATATTTCAACCCTTTTTTACCACCAAGCCAACCGGGCAAGGAACAGGGTTGGGTTTAAGTATGAGTTATGATATTGTAACTAAAGGCCATAGTGGAGAATTGACTGTGGAAAACATCGAGGGAGGAGGAACAGAATTTATTATTTCGTTACCCATTGTCTGAATCACGGATTTATGGGATTAAACAATTACACTGATTAAAGCAGTTATGGAGTTAAAATATAAAGACATAACAGAGAAAATAATAGGGGCATCAGTTGAAGTCCATAAATTTCTAGGTAACGGTTTTCAGGAAGTAATATATCAACGCGCATTGGAATGGGAATTTAAGCAAGTAGGTCTAGATTTTGACAGAGAGATAGAACAAGACATTTTTTACAAACAACTTGTAAAGCCTATTGGAACCAGAAGAGCCGATTTTGTATTAGAGAATAAAGTATTGGTAGAGCTAAAAGCCGTTATTCAACTAGAGGATGTGCACCTGGCCCAAACATTAAATTACCTTAAAGCGTATCGTCTTGAAGTTGGTTTGCTCATCAACTTCGGGTCAAAAAGCATGACATTTAAACGACTTGTACTTTAAAATAAAATCTGTGAAATCTATAAATCCAATAAAATCCGTGATTCAGACAATTTACGATATTGTAACTAAAGGCCATGGCGGAGAATTGACTGTGGAAACTATAGAAAATGAAGTCACAACGTTTAGCATCATCTTACCAATTAATACTATTTGATATGAAAAAAATTAGCTTCATTTTACTTTTTTGTTTTTCTGCTTTTGCTGGGTATTCTCAGATAAAGAATTCAGACAGCTTAAAACTGCTGATGGAAAGCCACGATGAAAAGGATACCACCCAGATTAGAAATATCTATAACTACGCAGAAAGTATTGCAGATAAAGCACCCGATAAAGCTAATGAGTTATTCTTAGAAGGGATGCAATTGGCAAAAGAAATAGACGATCAAAAAGGCATTGTATATATGTATATCGGGCAAGCGGACATTGAAAGTCGAGAAGAAAATTATGACGCCGCAGTTGCAAAATTACTTCAGGCCTTGAAAGTTGCAGAAACAAATCACCTTCTTGAAACATATTATTTTTTACATATTGATATTTCTGAGAATTATCGATTAATGTATGATGATGAACGTGCTCGTTATCATGCCAAAAAGGCACTTACTATAGCCGAATCTGAAAGAAATGATAAAAATATAGCTATAGCTGCTATGTTATTGGGAAGTTCTTATATGAGTAATGGACAATGGGATAAAGCCGAGCCTTTACTCGACAGAGCCAAAAAAATTGTCCTCAAATTAAATTATAAAGATTTAGAAGCAAAAGTGAACTCAATAATGGTTCATCAATTTATTAAAGAAAAAAATTACATTGCTGCCATTGCAATTTATAGAGAAGCTCTGTTGTATCACAAAAAAGTAGATTCTAAGCAAATGATTGCTTGGGATTATGCTCAAATGTCATACATTTTTACTCAACTCAATAGTAAAGACAGTTCATATTACTATGCTAATAAGGCATTAAAAACGGCCCAAGACAACAATCTTGTCAAAGAATTAAGAGACGCATACAGGGTCTTGTTTAAAAGTCGTGAAAAATTCGGCCAATATAAAGACGCTTTTCAATATAAGATGATTCACGACTCACTCAATCAAAATGCACTTACTGCAGCTTCAGGGAAAATTGCCGAAAGGGCACGAATGGAAATAGAACAATCTCAAAAAGACTTAGCAACTAAAACTGAGTTATTACAACGAGAAAAGAAGATTGCCGAAGAAAGAAATCTGATGTACAGCATCATCGTAGTAATTTCACTGATATTGATTTTCTTGTTTTGGAACAACAGGCAAAAACAAAAGGCCAAACGAAAAATTGAAGAAGCGTTTGCAAAACTTAAATCCACCCAATCCCAATTAATTCAATCGGAAAAAATGGCCTCGTTAGGAGAATTAACCGCTGGTATCGCCCACGAAATTCAAAACCCGTTAAACTTCGTGAATAACTTTTCAGAAGTCAGTAACGAGCTCATTGATGAAATGAATGAAGAACTTGATAAGGGAGATATCGAAGAAGCAAAAGCTATTTCGGTAGATATTAAGCAAAACCTAGAAAAAATCAACCACCACGGCAAACGTGCAGATGCGATTGTCAAAGGAATGTTGCAACATTCTAGAAGCAGTTCTGGAATTAAGGAACCAACTGACATCAACAAACTGGCAGACGAATACCTGCGCTTGGCCTATCACGGGCTTCGTGCCAAGGATAAAAGTTTTAATGCGGAACTGGTAACCGATTTTGATGAATCCGTTGGTCTGGTTAACGTGGTGCCGCAAGATATTGGAAGGGTAATCTTGAATTTGATTACCAATGCTTTTTATGCAGTTAATGAAAAGGCTAAATTCAACATCGAAGGCTACCAACCTACTGTGACGGTTTCTTCAAAACTAACTCCTCTCCTTGGAGGGGCTGGGGGTGGGTCTCAAGTGGCGCAAATAGCTATCTCCGATAACGGCAACGGAATCCCTAAAGACATTGTAGACAAGATATTTCAACCCTTTTTTACCACCAAACCCACAGGGCAAGGAACTGGTTTGGGATTAAGCATGAGTTATGACATCGTCACCAAAGGCCACAACGGAGAATTGAAAGTAGAAACTGAAGAAGGCCTTGGCACCACCTTTACCATTCAATTACCAAATAACGCCAATACCAACTAAGCAAAAAATGAAAAAATCAAGATCAATGACCTATCGTATTCTTTTTACCGGCCTTATAAGCGGCCTGCTTCTTTTTTCTTGTAATACAACCAGCAAGTCCGAAACAGAAACAATTGTGGGCGATTACAAGGTTCCAGAAACCATACCGCTGCAATTTACAGATCCCGAACCTTTTGAGTGGGAAACCATAAGCTCGGATACCTTGACAACCCCGGTAACCTACAATTTAAACGTGGATGCCCTGCCCAGCAAACCGTTTGAGCTGAATACCTTCAAGCCCCTGAAAATTCCCATGAAAGAATACAATCTGGATTGGAACGGTTTTCCAACTGAACCGTTAAAATTTGATTCCGTTCCGTTTACGATTACCAAAAGCACTATTAAGAAGCCTACCATTACCAAAATGAAACCACCGGGCATTATGGATGGCACGGATGCCAATCTTCTGCAACTCTCTACAAATGAGGGATTACCAACTAATGATGTTACTTCCTTTTTGGAAACCGAAGATGGATCTGTTTGGATAGGGTCCACCACGCGCACAACGCCCTTAACCCGCTATGATGGTGAGAACGCCTTTGTATATGACTATACCGGGGTCTATAAAATGACTTTTGATCAAGAAGGGAGGCTTTGGTTGGTGAGCCCAGGGCGTTTTTTAACGGTATTGGATTTTAAAAACGATACGGCATATACCATTACCAAGACCGACAGTTTTATCCCCTTCGACATTCTGTGCGACCATACAGGCACCCTCTATATGGCCTCCCTTAACGAAGGATTTTACCGCATGGATCCGGAAATGAAAAGTCTGCAAAGAATAGCAAATGAAGGTAGTAATAGACCTTGGCGACTTTTGGAAGATAGTAATGAAAACTTATGGTTGGGTTTTGTAGATGGCATCAAGGTATTGGACAAAGAAAGAAGGGAGCTTAAAACACTTCCGCGAATGGCAGATATTGAAATGAATTCCGTTGTTACCGATATTACGGAAGATCGATCGGGTAATATCTGGTTGAGTTTACCTGATTTTTCTCAAACGAACAACATAACTTCATCTACCCTTTTGCGACTCTCCCTAAAAGAGGCTACTGTAAGGGTATTGGATGCTGAAAATGGCTATAACAGCACAGGCACCGAAATAGCAGAAGACAAACAAGGCAATCTATGGATATTGGGAGCTAAAGAGGCGTTTATTTTAAGTGAAAATCGGGAAAAGCACAAAACGATAGCCTTGAACAGTACACTGCAGGCCTCACTTAGGATACCCAGACCATTAAAAAGGAAAGATGGCTCGCTATGGATCGCCACTACGGATAAAGGCGTTGTCATCGCCAATGATTTTACCCTAAAAACGGAGTATTTTGACACCTCTAAAGGATTAATAAATGACCAAGTTTGGGAAACGGAAGAGGATTCAAGAGGACAGGTATGGCTCGGAACGATAGAAGGCATCAATATTATCGACCCAAAAAATAATACTATTAAAACGGTACCGCATGAACTACTCCATAGCACCAATAAAAACACCGTACTTGTTATTCAGGAGGTTTCCAAAGATGTCTTTTTTATTGATGCGGTTTTCGGCTTTTCTATATTAGATAGGCAGAAGAACAAAATAACCGTATATGCAGGTAAACCAAGCTTTAGTTTGCGGGTATGGGACGTAGAATTTATGAATGACCATACTTTTTTAATAAATACTGAGTCCGGAGTTTTAATTTATGATATTGAAAAGAATACGCTAAAGAAAATTACATCACAGAATGATCCGGATATTGTTAAGAGTGGTAATCAATCGATCATGTATTATGACCAAAAGGAAATCCTTTGGTTGCCCACGCAAAATGGTCTGGCAAAAATTAATTTAACCTCAAATACCGTTAGTTACCTAAGGGAGGAACAAGGCCTTTGTTCCAACCAAGCAAATGTGGCACAGTTTACAAAAGAAGGCGAGTTATGGGTCGCTACATTGGACGGTATTGCGATACTAAACTTGGAAGAGAACACCCTCACCAATTTAAAAGAGGAAAACGGACTACTGCCTGCTGAAATATATGATCTTATTGAACGGGATACTTTAATGTATGCTGCCAGTGTAAATGGTCTCATCCCCATAGAAAAATCATCTGTCAAAACCACGAACCAAGGGTTCTATAATTTTAACGGGGGACTAGGTTTTAAGATGAACGACTATTTAGAAGGTTCCGCCAAGTTCCTTAAAAATGGTCAGTTTTGGGCAGGGGTCGCCAACACGTCCAGTGAATTTAGGCTAATGGTCATGGATGCCGCGCCCAAAGCCGATACCACCAACAGTAGCGTAAGAATCACCAATCTTTTCGTGATGGACGAAGACCCCGGTTTTAAGGAAAATAGTAGTATTGACTCCCTAAATAATAAAGTAGTCTCTTATGCGGTTACCAATCAAATGGAGTGGGATTCCATTACATTGCCCTATGCGCTCCCGGAAGGTCTTGAGCTTCCCTTTGACCAGAACAGTTTAAGTTTCAGTTATGGGAGTGGAGATCTACTCAACCGTGATAAATTAACCTATCGTTTTATCCTGGAGGGCGGGGACGAGGATTGGACCTATGCCGCTACTACCACAAAAACCAAAAACTATTATAATTTGAAGCCCGGCCAGTACACATTTAAAGTTTCCGCCAGGGGTTTTAACAAAGAGTGGTCGGCACCGGATACGCTGGCATTTAAAATTAATCCCCCCTGGTGGCAAACCTGGTGGGCCTACCTATTATTCGCCGTCGTTATTGGTTCTGCCGTTTGGTCTTTCGTAGCTTATCGTTCGCGCTGGCTGAAAAAGGAAAATAGGGTGTTGGAAGAACGGGTCACACACCGTACGTCGCAGCTAAAAAACAAAATGGACGAGCTAAAGTCCACACAGTCACAACTCATACAATCCGAAAAAATGGCCAGTCTTGGTGAGCTTACCGCTGGCATTGCCCACGAAATTCAGAACCCTTTGAACTTTGTCAACAATTTTTCTGAAGTGAACACGGAGCTGATCGACGAAATGGAGGAAGAAATAAAAAAGGGCGATTATGAAGAAGTCATGGCCATTGCAAAGGACATTAGGGACAATCAGCAAAAAATCAACCACCATGGCAAACGGGCCGATGCCATTGTAAAGGGCATGCTACAGCATAGTAGAACCAGTAGTCACGAAAAAGAGCCCAGCAACATCAATGCCATAGCGGACGAGTACCTGCGCTTGGCCTACCACGGATTGCGTGCAAAGGACAAAAGTTTCAACGCCACCATGGAAACCGATTTTGATGCATCGCTCAAACGCATAAACATTGTGCCGCAGGATATGGGACGGGTCATTCTCAACCTCATTACCAATGCTTTTCATGCCTGTATTGAGCGCAGTAAAAACGAAAAACCCGAAAGCAACTATAAACCCACGGTTTGGGTCAGCACCAAAAGAGAGGGAGACCAGATCGTTATCCGTATCCGTGACAATGGAAATGGGGTGCCGGATACCGTAAAGGACAAAATATTCCAGCCCTTTTTTACCACCAAACCCTCTGGGCAAGGCACGGGCTTGGGGCTATCCCTAAGTTATGACATCGTTAAGACCCACGGCGGCCAGCTTAGCTTGGACACGAAGGAAGGCGAAGGTACCACGTTCACGATTAGTTTACCGGATAGTTAGTAGGGGGTAGTTGGTAGAGCGTAGTTTGCAGTTTGGAATTTGGGGTTTGGAATAGAAGCACATAAAACAGGAGTATAAAAATTGATAAAATAGTAAAAATAGATAAAACAGGAACAAATGAAAATACTAGTAGTAGACGATGAACAAGATGTAAAGACACTTTTTCAGCAGCGCTTTAGAAAAGAGATCCGAAAGGGGGAATGGGAGTTTGTATTCGCCTTTTCGGGCGAGGATGCCTTGAAGCTCATGAATTCCATGGAACAAGAGGCCATTCTTATCCTGTCGGACATTAATATGCCAGGCATGACAGGTCTTGAACTGTTACAGACCATAAAGAAAAACTTTGTGAAACCACCGCCTGTGGTTATGATGATCACGGCCTACGGGGACGAGGAGAACAGGACTATCGCCAAAAATTTAGGTGCGGACGACTTCCTGACCAAACCGGTGGATTTTGCCCTTTTAAAAACAAAACTAAAAGAACTGACATGATGGCAAAAATAATGGTGGTGGACGATGAGACCGATTTGGAAGTACTTATTAAACAAAAATTCAGAAGAGAAATTCGGCAAAAGGAATACGAGTTCTTTTTTGCCGTAAACGGTAGGGATGCCTTAGAAAAATTGCTTGAGGAACCCGACATAGACATTGTACTGAGCGACATTAATATGCCCGAAATGGACGGACTTACCCTGCTCTCCAAACTTCAGGAGGGTAATCCCTTGATTAAATCGGTCATTGTATCCGCCTACGGCGATATGGACAATATCCGTACCGCCATGAACCGCGGTGCCTTCGATTTTATTACCAAACCCATCAATTTTGAGGATTTGACCATTACCATGGAAAAGACACTGAAACAGGCCAGGCAGATCAAGGAAACCCTAAAGGCAATAAAAGAGAACAACATCCTTAGAATGTACGTGGACGAAAACGTGCTCAATTTTATGGGCGGGCAGGAGTACGAGTCCAAAATCATGGCCAACGAAACTATTAAGGGTTCCGTCCTGTTTATAGATGTTTGCGGCTTTACCAGAATAAGCGAAAGTGCAACCCCGGATTCCGTCGTAAAAATGTTGAATACCTATTTTGACACCATAGTAAAACAAATTATGGATCAAAACGGACACGTAGATAAATTTATAGGCGATGCGGTAATGGCTGTTTTTAGGGGCGATTACCATCTAGACAGGGCCATAGATGCGGCATTGGCCATACGTACCCAAGTAAATAAGCTTCCAAAAGTTGAAGGCGAGGAACAATTTCAGCCCAAAGTATCCATAGGCATAAAAAGCGGCGAAATGATTTCGGGCAATATTGGTTCCGTAACCCTTAAACGATTGGACTATACGGTTATCGGTGATACCGTAAATACCGCTGCACGCTTACAGGATGCCGCCAAGCCAGACCAGATCATCATTTGTGAAAGTTGCTATGAACAAGTAAAAGAAGCCTTTAAATGCGAAAATATGGGTAGCGTAACCATGAAGAACAAGGCAAAACCTATGACGATTTACAATGTACTGGAATGATGCCGCCTGGAGCGCACCATGCACCTTAAGCACAGCTATTAATTTTATTTAAAGAATACCCTTATCATGAAAGAACCAGGAAAAGAAGACCTACCAAAAATGCCACAGTCGCCATCGGAACAAGACCGGTCGGCCCAAGGTACCTACCAAGATGATAGCAAAGGACATGCCGAAGAACTAGTAGATCATTATTGGGGCAGTATCAACTATGTATTGGGACTTATACGAGCTTCAGAGGTAAAGGCGGGCTTAATTCTCTCGTTTTATGGTATCCTGTTGAACTTTATTTTTCCACAGCTCGAAACCGTTCTAATGGAAGGAAGCGCACATGTGCTACTATATGTACTGCTGGGGGCTTGGTTTGTGTGTATCGTAATTTCCATCTATTACAGTATCCGTTGTTTTATGCCGCGCATCGAAGGAAAATATGACAAGAACGTTTTCTTTTTTGGAGATGTCATCTCCAAATTCGGCACCATCAAGGAATTCTCAAGGTTGTTTTATACCATAAGCCTTAACGAAGTGGAACTGTTCGATCAACTGGGACAACAGATTTTCGTCCTCTCTAAAATTACCGCCCTAAAATTCAAATACGTAAATCTATCGCTTCGGTTTTTGGCCCTTGGGCTAGTAATGCTGCTCGCGGTGGTCATATATTATACTATTCTTGTAACGATATAATTAATAGAACACAACAATAAAATAACATACTTATGAAAACAAAGAACAGTGCTTGGACCAGGAAAGAATTGGAAACCTATATCCTATTGCTCTGCGCCAATGCAGACGGCACGGAAGGAAAGGACGAACTGGATATGATCAAACATAAAGTGGATACCAATACCTTTGAAAAAATTTATGCGGAGTTTTCCTTTGACACAGAGGAGGAACGTCTGGAGAAAATCAATCGCACCGTACAACGGTTCAACTACAGCCACATGGAGCTCATTGCCCTCCGCAAAGAAATGGACGCCATCTACTTTGCCGACAAAAAATATGGTATGATGGAGCGCAACCTTGATCGCATACTGGATAACATTATTTATTAGTGGTTACAAAATAACTTCTTTTGTACTTTTAATGGTCTGTGCTTGGACACGCAACGGCTCATGCATCTAAATGTTGGGGCAATTTATAAGGGGTCTAATCCTTAAGGAATTCCGACAATTTTTTGACCATCACATTTTAGTAAACCTTTTAGGGTCGTACGCGGTTCAACTCTTTGCGTTACGATTCTGCTCGACTCTTATGTCCAATTTATCTACTCCTTTCCACAAATAATGCTCTTGATGTATCTTTATTTGGTAGAGGGAACTGAGCCTTCCGGGCACAAAAAAACCCCTCAATTTCCTGAAGGGTTCTCTAGTAGCGGGAACTGGACTCGAACCAGTGACCTTCGGGTTATGAGTCATACTAATACTGGTTTTATATGGTCTCATATATATTCATATAATTAAAAATCAGATACTTAGATTTTAAGTCAAAACAGTAAAAACCATATAAAACCCTAAAATGGTTTAGGTATGTTTTAGGTAGAATGTATCGCTTGTCGTATATTGAGAGGAAATAATCAACTTAAATGGCCTCCATAAAGATAGTACTTTGGAAACATGATCAAAAGAAGGACGGCACTTTACCGTTGGCCATTCGTATTACACAAAATAGAAAGACGCGTTACATTTTTACAGGTCAATATATTTTGGAAAAGGATTGGGACAAAGTTTTGGGAAAGGTTAAAAAATCCCATCCCAATTCAGCAAGGCTTAACAATTATCTCTTAAAAAAATTGACAGATGTAGATAGTATCGCTCTGGAAGCCGAGGGTTCAAAAGAATTTATTTCAAGCAAACAAATAAAGAACAAGGCCAAGCACAAAGGTAGGTCGGTTTCCTTTTTCCAATTCGGCTCTCAACGAGTAGCTAACAAATTTCAGTCCGGTTCTTTTTAGACATGCAAGTCGGAACTCTCTATGCTCTTCAACGTTCGGGAATTTTTGAATTGGAACAGATTTGAAGAACGGCAACAGGTTACGGACGGAATAAAAGAAAGAAGACGGACTAGGATAGGGCAGTCTAGAAAATTTGGATATTCCTTTTTAGACCATGTGAAACAGGAAATGGGGAAAGATAGCTCGCTCTATTTTGAAGATATTAACGAAGCATTTCTAAGTAATTTTAAAGTGTTCTGTATTTCCTATTTGGAACATAAAACAAGGACAGTTACCAATCATCTTATTTTTATTCGTACCCTCTTTAATGCAGCGATAAAGGAAGGTGTCGTGGAAGCCAAACATTATCCTTTTGCAGGAGAAAAAGAGCGCATACGAATAAAGCCCACTCAAAAAATCGGTCTGACCAGGGAAGAAATAAAACGCATAGAGAATGAGGAATTGGAGAAAGATTCGGAAATGTGGCATACCCGTAATGTTTGGTTGTTCTCGTATTATTTTGCTGGAATCAGGATTTCGGATGTGCTGCAAATGAAATGGTCAGAT
>Ga0075108_10000599_pt1 | contig 21148 bp, 23 predicted proteins | sample AntAceMetag02UK1_FD_69797 | JGI IMG/M metagenome (GOLD analysis project Ga0075108, IMG submission 69797) | Saline lake microbial communities from Ace Lake, Antarctica - Antarctic Ace Lake Metagenome 02UK1 | ecosystem: Environmental > Aquatic > Non-marine Saline and Alkaline > Saline | place...
TTGAACTCATTACTTCCAAAATAATAACCAATATCGAAAATTATGGGTTTTTGACCAACACTTATAACTTTAAATATCAACAGGTTGCATAAATTTGTATTGGTGCGAAACTTGAGTACTATAAAAGCATCCGTTCACGGATGCTTTTTTTTATTGTTTATTTTTCTGGACAAAAGCTTGCAGTTCTTTGCCGTATTTGGAGTTGGACACTTCAGTTGTTAGTACGGCGGCTATGGAATCCAAATACTTAATATTGGCTTCCGGTATTTCCTTTAATGCGATATAGGGCGCTATGTAGGAATCTTTATTGTTAATGGCGAAGTTAATCGCATAGATATAATTTCGCTGAATGCTCTTCGTATACAATAACTCTATGGAGTCCAATTCCTGTTGACTGAACCTTTCGTCCTGGTTGGATGCCATTTGCATCAACTCTAGTCCTCTTAGGTTGCTTTTGGACATAAACTTTAAATATTCCTCTAACTTTTCTTGACTTTTAGAACCCGTTATTTTAGCGTTTGTATCAAACGTATTCCAGGTGGTATTGATGGTAATGAGCCCTGGCTCCGCAAAAAAGGATATCCTATCGTTGATATCGTTGTTATCTTTTTTGTCCAAGTATAAATAAAACAGTTCCGGACTCTCCAGTTCGGTCTTGAACGTAAAATTTCCGTCCCCTCGAATATCTAGGGAGTCTACGGTAACCAGAACAGTATCGGGTACATGTTGCAGGTATAGGGTGCCTTTTTTAAGTCCTTTGATCGTGCCGTTAACGGTCATCGTGTTTGCTGTTTCGCTGGCACAGGAAACCACTAAAAGTAGGCTGGCAAGGGCGTATAGAAATTGCTTCATGTTATTTTTATTAGGGCGCAAATATCCATAAAATAATTTTAAATATGCCTGCCCTAAACCATAAGTTGCGAATTAAAAATGCGAGGCGACTTCCATTAAATAAGCGCAAAATAGTGCGCCACCGGTACCCACAACGTAACCAAGTACAGCCAGCAGCACCCCAACCGATGTAAGCGATGGATGAAATTCTGCAGCAACTACGGGAGCTGAGGCAGCACCACCTACGTTAGCCTGGCTACCCACCGCCAAGAAGAAGTACGGAGCTCTTATCAATTTGGCCACTAAAACCATAAGGCCGGCATGGATCGCGATCCAAATAAAACCTACGGCTATAAGGCCCGGGTTTTCCAATACTTTCCCCAAATCCATTTTCATGCCTATGGTCGCTACAAGAATATAAATGAATACGCTACCAATCTTACTTGCTCCGGCCCCCTCGTAGTTTTTTGCTTTGGTAAAGGATAATGCCATGCCAATCCCTGTCGCGATGACTACCATCCAAAAGAAACTAGAACCCAAGAAGGACAGGAAGCTCTTTTTATCGCTTACGATATCACTATTTGCGGTTAAGTAGTTGCTGATAGTATCACCAAAAAAGTGTGCCACGCCCACAGCCGAGAACGCTAGGCTCAGCATGATCATATAATCGTTTAAGGTGGGTACGCGAGTAATTTTTTCCGTGAACTCCGTTACCTTAAGCCTTAAGGTCTCAATGGCAGAGGTATCGGCCTTTAACCATTTATCTATGCGTTCCGTTTTCCCTACACCAAGGAGTATAATAGCCATCCAAACATTGGCTACAACAATATCTATGAGCACCATTCCGCCGTACTTCTCGGGGTTGTATTGAAAAATTTCTAGCATGGCCGCTTGGTTGGCGCCACCACCGATCCAGCTTCCCGCTATGGTGGAAAGCCCTCGCCATGTAGCATCAAAATCGTTGCCCCCAACCGTCTCCGGAGAAAAAATTGAAACAATAAGAATAGCGATAGGCCCTCCTATGATAATACCCGTGGTACCAGTAAGGAACATAATCAAGGCTTTGGAACCTAAATTTGCAATGGCCCTCAAATCTATACTTAAGGTCATGAGCACCAAGGCCGCAGGAAGCAAATAGCGGCTTGCCATAAAATAAAGATTGGAGGTCTCATCGGAGATAAGTCCGCTACTCGCTAAAATGGCGGGCAACAGATAGCACATAAGCACGGCAGGGATGACGGAATAAAACTTTTTCCAAAAGCCTTTTTTTAAGCTAGAGGTGTAGAAAATGAATCCCAGAACCAATGCTAAAAGGCCAAATACGACGGTGTCGTTTGTAATAAAGGGTTGTGAAAGTGTGTTCTCCATATTCAAAATAAAGGTTCTTCAAATATAGTTAAATAAGGATATTTCTTCGGATAAAGTCGGCAACCCCATCCTTGGTATTCGCAAGGGCAATATGGTCCGCAATTCTTTTTACCTCTTCCCGGGCATTGGCCACGGCAACTCCGCATCCTGCGGCTTGGAGCATTTCTATATCGTTATAATTGTCTCCAAAGGCTATAACATTTTCCATCGTTTCTTTAGGGTTTAATAAATGTTCTATGGCAGAGCGTTTGGAAACCGATTTGGGAGCCAGTTCTATTAAGGTGTCGTTAGAACGGTAAATGTTGATGTTATCTCGCAAATTGATCTCTAAAATAGGCATGAGATAGTCTGCACCATGTTTGGTGCACATGAGCATTACCTTATGCGCACCTTGCAGACCTAAGTCGCTCAGGGTTTTCTGAGTGTCTTGAAAAAATGGGCGGGTCTTGGTGTACTTTATTTCCGTTTCTACCCTTTTGGATGATTTGGGAACGAACCACTTATCTTGTAAATACAGGCCCATATCTATTTCTAATGATAGGGTCATCCTATACACCTCGGATAGGACATCGTGGGAAATGGTATTGGAAAATAGCTCCTTAGCACCGTCCAATATTAAGGCTCCGTTGTAACAGATGATGGGCTGGTCCTTAATTTCTAGTCGGTCTTGAAGATAGTACATGGCACTAGGCATTCTGGCAGATACTAAAACTACGCGCATTTGGGTACGAATTCGTTTAATTTCTCCAATTGTAACATCGGAAACATCATCTTTGGTAGAGAGCAGCGTTCCGTCCAGATCGGAACAAAGTACTTTGTAGTTCATTTTAGATATTTAGCCAGTAAGATAGTTTTAGGTTGATAGAGCGAAACCTTGGGGCAAATAGGTCCACGGAGTAATTATCATTATATACAAGAAAAAGATCCGATAAGGGAGCAAAGCGCCATTGTAGTCTGGAATTGATACCTAAGTTATCCCGTTGATTACTGTACTGTATTAGGGTAGACCAGAAAATGGACTTGCTAAAAGTGATATCTATGTTTGGACTTATCAACCAAATATTGGCACTCGGAAATGGTGCGGGCAGATCTATTTGGTCATAATTGAACAGTAAGGATATAAAAGCTTTGGGTTGAAATCGCATGGTCATAGCGCCTTCTACCGAGAATCTATTTCCATTAAAAAACCGTCCTACGGAGGACTGCACATTATAGGAAAAGAGTTTTCGCTGATCGGACTGATACCCAAATTCGACGTTGTTGTAATGATAGCCTGCTTCTCCGGGCAAAGGGGTGGCTCCAGTTGTGGCTGTAGGGTCGAAATCATCGAATAAAAAAGTAAAGCTATTGGTTAGCTCCACCCTAGCCTGGGATTGGTTATTGAATTGCAGCTCGTACCTGGTTTGAAAATCGTAATCCGTATTTTGGAAAGCCCGGCTGGGACTCCATTGTATATTTGGGAAAAATTCTAAAGAATGGTTTTGAACAACCCCTTTTTTTGGCCAAAATATTCTCTCAACACTCAAAATTGTTTTAAAGATATCGGTTCTACGAATAAAACCTAGATCGGAACGAAAATCTTCGTCTACAAAAGTACTTTTGGCGAATACATTAAATTTTCTAGTGTTATAACGTAAAGTAGCACCCGAAGCCAAATTGCCCCTATTATCATCTGGTTGAAATGATTTGTGGGTGAAAAATTTTCCGTTCCAAGTATTGTCTTTTGATGCCAGATTATAGTCGATGCCCAGAACCCTGTTGTGCGTATCTTCCTGTTCCAAAAAATCATAATCTTTAAAGGATTCTTTGTTAATAAAGAAAACACCAATGTTGGAACGGGAAAACACACGTTGTTGCAGGGCCAGCATAGTATTGTTATTTGAAGGTATCTCGTTTTCCAAGTCTTCGGCCGTTTGTATATTTAAGACACCTATCCTAAGGTCTTTCGTTAGTTTTCCGCTAAGGCGGGCTCCTCCAATAAGGTTGTTTTCTATGCTGTTTCCTAAGGTGTCCTGTGCGATTCCAATACGTCTGGAGAAAAATGCGCTCACATCAAAACCGTCTCCGAAACTTGCAAAAAGATCATTATTATCAATGAAAAATTGACGCCGCTCCGGCAAGGCAATTTCAAAACGGGTAAGGTTGGTTATAAAATTATCGACTTCTACGGTAGAGAAATCCGGGTTTAAGGTTAGGTCCAGGTTTAAGCTGTTTCCTACCGATATCTTGGCATCTGCACCAGCTTTGAAATTATTGAAATTGTCACCGCTCATAAAATCCTTTGCCGCAATACCGTTTACATAGGGTATAAGCGCCAACGGTGTTCGGGATTTTCCCAAAGGTTTTTCAAAAACCATGTCGCCCATAAAAGCAAGATTGTATATGAGTTGATTCTGCGGTATCCTGGTCCAGGTGCTTCTTTCGTTGGATTGCGTTTCAATACGGTAGCCGTTAAAGCGCCATTTCGTAGCACCTTCCTTGAATTTTAAGGAAGTGAGCGGAATGATCATTTCGGCGGTAAAGTAATCGTCATAGATCTTTGCATCTCCCTTCCACTTCATGTCCCATGCAAGATTAAAATCCTCTTGGCCTGAGCCCCCGTTTGCAATGAGGGCTTCCCGCTGCACACCAAAGGGGTTTATTCCGAATAGAAAAGCATTGGTGCCATCATTAAAGGTGTCGAAAACCAGGGAAAAACTATCACTTCCGCTACCTCTAAAATCACGCCTTAAAGATTGTGTGGCATAATTTTTACCGCTGGAATAGGCCTTGATACCTACATATAAATTGTTGTCATCATAAAGTATTTTGATTCGGGATTGCTTTTTTGCCTGTATGGAATCTAAAGGAAAATATTCCCAGAACTCATCGGCGCCATTGCCCGCCATTTCCCAAATGGGTTCGTCCAATACGCCGTCAGCGGTAATATTTTCCGAAATAAATTTTACCGTAAACGATTTTTGCTTTTCTTGGCCCAAAACGCCCATAGCAGTGAAAAGAAACACAAAAAAGGATAAAGCCCTGTTCATAGTTTAATGCTTGCCTTTAAAATTGAATACATATTGTAATGCTCTGGTATGGATTCCCATTAATTTTCTAAAAATAGTTGAACCTAAATATTTAGCCAGTACGAGAGCTTAAGGTTTATGGAGCGAAATCTTGGTGCCAGAATATCTACAGAGTAATTATCGTTATAAACTATAAACAGGTCGGATAGCGGGGCAAATCGCCATTGCAGTCTGGAATTGATGCCCAGATTATCGCGTTGATTGCTATATTGTACCAAGGTAGACCAGAAGATGGCTTTACTGAAGGTTATTCCCACCCGCGGACTAACCAGCCAGATATCTGCGCTGGAGTAGGGCTGCGGTAGATCAATTCTGTCATATTGCGCGTTGAACCCTATACGCACTTTGGGCTGTAACCGTATATCAAAACCGGTTTCCAAAGAATAGCGGTGACCGTTAAAGAACCCGCCAAAACCAGGTTGTATGCGGTACGAAAATATCTTACGCTGATCAGATTCAAAGGAAAGTTCTACGTTGTTAAAAGTGTATCCTTGATTTCCTGGCAGTGCTATGGCACCTTCGTTGCCCGTGGGTTCAAAGTCTTCTGCCAGAAAGATAAACCTTCTGGAAAACGTAGCCCCCATTTCTTCCAGAGTCTTAAATGCAGCGGTAGTTTCTAAGGAGATCGAGTGATCGGTAAGTTTGTAATCTAGGCCGGGACGCCAAATAAATTCATTAAAAACCTGCGCCTCATAATTATTTATTTTCCCTTTTTGTGGCCATAGGCGTCCCTCGAAAATATTTACAAGTTTAACAATATCGGTTCTAGGGATAAAGCCAAGATCCGAGCTGAATTCTTCATCTATTTTGATCGCGTCTACAAAGGTCGAAAAATTGCGGGTATTTTTACCCAAGTTAAAGCCTAGGGAATAATTACCCTCGTTATCCTCTGGTTGAAAGGACTTGTGGGCATAGAATTTTCCGGTCCAGCTATTGTCCTTTGAGGCCAAGTTGTAATCAATGCCCATGACACGATTAAATTCCTCATCTTCCGGTAAAAAGTCGGCAGCTCTTACGGCTTGTCTATTAATAAAGAAAACGCCTAGATTGGAGCGAGAGAACATTTTTTGTTGCAGCGACAACATCATATTGTTGTTGGATGGTATCTCATTCTCGCTATCCTGTTGGGTCTGTAGGTTCAGAAATCCCAGACGAAGATTATTGTTGATTTTACCGCTAAGCCTTAGGCCGCCAAGGATACGGTTCTCTATGGTGTTCCCTGCGGTATCGGTTGCAATCCCTATTCTTCTGGAAAAGAAAGGATTGGCATCCCGTCCACCCCCAAAGCCCCCAAAAAGGTCGTTGTTATCAATAAAGAATTGGCGCCGTTCGGGCAATGCAATTTCAAATCGGGTCAGGTTGGTTATAAAATTATCGACCTCTACGGTAGAGAAATCGGGATTTAGGGTAAGGTCTAGGTTCAAACTATTTCCTACGGATATCTTGGCATCGGCGCCAACCTTAAAATTATTCAGGTTTTCTCCAGTTTCATAATCTCTTGACGAAATACCGTTTACATAAGGAATTAAGGCCAAAGGGGTACGGGACTTGCCCAAAGGTTTTTCAAAGACCATATCCCCCATAAAGGCAAGATTAAATATCAGTTGGTTTTGGGGTATTCGTGCCCAAGTGCTCTGCTCGTTGCTCTGCATATCAAAGCGGTAGCTGTTAAATCGCCATTTGGTCTCTCCTTCCCTAAACTTAAAGGACGTTAGTGGTATGATTAATTCTGCGGTATAGTAGTCGTCATAAATTGTAGACTCCCCTTTCCATTTAATATCCCATGAGGTTGTAAAACCCTCCAGGCCGGAGCCTCCATTCGTAATAAGTGCTTCGCGTCGCACACCATAGGGATTTATCCCAAATAAAAAGGCATTTGTACCGTCATTAAAAGTATCGAACAATAAGCTGATGTTGTCGTTGCCACCTGCCCTAAAATCCCTTTCTAGCGAAGGAATTACGTACTCTTTGCCCGTGCTGTTGGAGCGGATACCTATATACAGGTTTTTATCGTCATACAGCATTTTTATGTCGGTTTGGTAGCTGGCCGGTAACGAATCTGTAGGAAAGTATTGTTGGAAGGTGTTAGCGCTTTCGGCCATTTTCCAAGCTGGGTCGTCTAGAACGCCATCTAATTGAATGATATCCGAAACGTACTTTACGATAAACGATTTTTCTGAATTTTGGGAAAAGGCGGTAAGGGAGAGAAAGAAAAGTGCTAGGGCACTTAGAATCTTGGTCATTTTTGTTTGAATTAGCTTAACCTCAAATTTAAGCGTTTACAATTTTATAACAAACTTAAAATTATTCTCTGTTCTTAGATTTTGATTCACGTTTTGCTTCTTTTAAGCTTTTCATCAACATCCATTCTATTTGCCCATTGGTGCTCCTAAACTCGTCCGTAGCCCATTTTTCTATGGCCTTGAGTATATCTTCGTTTACCCGTAATGCAAATGCCTTTTTTTTACTCATTTTCTTTGATAAATGATGTGATAACGGCTACAAGTTCTTGGGAAATGGCAAAACTAGCATCCACGTACGATTTTAGGTTTTCATCTGCAGACGTAATGGTTTTAAGTACATGGTTCATTTGGGGTATAATTTTTATGGTGGATGAAGGATTTGCCCATTGCAGCGCAATGGCCTCTTCTTGCGATACCTGCAAGTCCATATTCCCGTTAATGATCAATATTGGAAGTTTTAGCCTTGCTATTTCCATTAAAGGGTCGTATGACTTCCAATTTTTAATGAATTTTTGATTTTGTGGGGCAAAGAGCGATAGTAAATAAGGGTTGACGCTTAAAATAGTATCGGATTGCACCAACTCCTGAACGTGTTTGGCCGTTATACTGCCAAGGGTACTATCTTGTGTGGTAACCTGCTCCACCAAAATTTCATTTATGGGGCGCGAGACACCTGCTATGGAAATATAACTTTTTATGTGTTGGTCAATGGCTAACATACCTACCAAGGAACCTTGACTGTGACCAATTATGTGAAGGTTTGTAAACCTTTTATCGGCCTTGAAGTGATGCATCGCTTGTTGCACATCGGTTACAAAATCAGCTGGGAGAATGCCTTCATGTTTGTCCGCGTTTTTAGGATTGGCCGTCCGTTTATCGTAACGGTAGCAAGCAATTCCATTTTTATTTAGACTGTCCGCAAGCATTTTTAGATAGTTTCCTTGCATCATGGGGCCTTGGTTGCCATTGCGATCTATAGCACCGGAACCATGTATGAAAAGTACCAAGGGCATAGGCTTATTGGTGTCAACATAGCTTAAGGTGCCAGGTAATTCAATAGCATTGGTATATAGGGTAACTTCTTCGGAAACTACTGTTTGTGAAAAGCAGTATAACGGTAGGCAGAGCATTAAGTTAATAAAGATTTTCATTTGCTTTTTTATCTGTTTTTTTCCCTTTCAAATACTATTGAGGTGGTGCTTTCATAGATGAAGGCAACACGCCAGCCCTGTTTTGCATATTCGTTAAGGGTATCCTCCAAGCGTTTGCTATTTCCGGTAAGGCCCATTTGCCAAGCGACTACTTTATATTCTTTCATATGTTACTTTTAATAGTGGTTCAAAGCTTGACCTTTCCCAATCACTATGAGTTTAAGTTCTCGGAACTTTTTTGTATAATTTCAATTAATGGGGTCTTTATCTTTTGTAAAATGATTGTTGATTACCTGTTGGGCATCATCGCTCTTTTGAGTGCCCAACAACAGTTTTTTACCATCCATAACTATAAGTTGTATACCCTTGTTACCACTTATGTTAAAGGCTTTTCCTTTAGTGCCCCATGAAATCCGGTAGCCCCAACCGCCAAATTCCTTTATAGGGCTATACTTGCGAACATAGCATTTTTGAAGTTCCGACCACCGAATTGTTTTTGAGGAAAGGTGCAAAGGGTAAAACTGATAATGCACTCCAATTTCGTCTATAGCTGTCCTTAGTTTTATGCTATACAAGAAAATCATTACAGGCACCAGGGTTAAAATCACAAAAATTTGCCCGGTAGTGTCGCTGGCAGAAACATTCCCCATAGCGGTTTCCATAACAAACCATCTGTAAAGACAGACTAGCAAAAAGACAAATAGACCTCCTAATATAAGATGCATCCACCACTGGTTAAAACGTTGGGTTTCGTTAAAAACGGGCATAATCTAGTGGTTTAAGGTTCCTGTGTTCACAATGGGAGCAACATCTTTATCGGAACACAGCACCACCATAAGGTTGCTTACCATGGCGGCCTTTCGTTCCTCGTCCAAAGTTACCACTCCTTTTTTACTGAGTTCGTGCAAGGCCATTTCGACCATGCTTACGGCACCCTCAACAATTTTGTGCCTTGCAGCCACTATGGCCGTGGCTTGTTGCCTTTTTAGCATGGCATTGGCAATTTCCTGTGCATAGGCCAAGTAGCCGATACGCGCTTCCAAAACTTCAATTCCCGCCATGGAAAGTCGTTCTTGCACTTCTTTTTCCAGGGCATCACTTACTTCGTTTACGCTAGAACGCAGCGTAATGTCCTCGTCCAGTCCTTCATCTGCAAAGTTGTCATAGGGATACATACTGGCAAGTTTCCGTACGGCGGCATCGGTCTGTACTCGTACAAAATTTTGATAATCGTCAACATCAAACGCTGCTTTGTAGGTGTTGGTGACGCGCCAGACCAAGATCGTACTGATCATGATGGGGTTCCCGAGCTTATCGTTGACCTTAAGGCGTTCGCTATCAAAATTACTTGCCCGTAAAGAGATTTTCTTTTTGATATAGAGAGGGTTTACCCAGAACAGGCCATTTTGCTTTATGGTACCTACGTATTTACCAAATAAAAGGAGCACTCGGGAACCGTTGGGATTTACCAGTACAAAGCCAGGAAGCATAAGTATGGCCGCTAGGATCAAGAATGCGCCGACATACATTCTTAGCAGCAGGACACCTCCTACAAGCAATAATAGTAGAACAAATAGCATAACGTAGCCGTTAGCGGGACTGTGGTTTTTTTCAGTTGACATATTTTTTGATATTAAAATGATATGATAAATATATTAAATTAATTCGAATATTGATATATATTCTTCTAATTTGGTAAAACAATCGGATTTTAATTCTTAAATATAGTTTTAACAATACCTTAAAGGATGATGTTCTATTTTTACGCAAAATTGAAATAATGAAAAAGCTTTCCCTGTTATTATTTTTAGTGGTTCAAATTTCCTTTGCGAACGATATTGTTTGGTCCAAGACAGGCCATAGGGTTACCGGAGAGGTAGCCGAAAAATACCTGACCCGTAAAGCCAAAAAGGCGATAGCTGAGTTATTGAAGGGGCAGAGTCTTGCGGATGTTTCTACCTTTGGCGATGACATAAAGGCCGATAGAAAATTTAGGGAATTTGGCCCTTGGCACTATGTGAATTTCCCGTTAGATAAAAAATATACAGATGTGGAACCTAGCAAGGATGGCGATATAATGATGGGTATAGAGAAGTGTATCGCAATCGTTAAGGATAAAAACAGTTCTTTGGAAGACAAACAATTTTACTTGAAATTCTTGGTGCATTTGATAGGAGACCTGCATCAACCGCTGCATGTAGGGCGTTTAGAGGATAAAGGGGGCAATGATATACAGATACAATGGTTTGGTAGGGGTAGTAACCTACACAGGGTTTGGGATAGTGATATGATAGATGATTTTGGCATGGGCTATACGGAACTGACGGCTAATTTGCCAAAGCTTTCCAAAGAACAAGTCAAAAGTTTAAAGCAAGGTAATGTCTACACGTGGGTAGAGGAGTCACAGGAATTGGTCAAAAAGATTTATGGCTCTGCCGAGGTAGGCGAAAAAATTGGTTATCGATATAGTTACGATTGGTGGGCCACCGTTGAGGATCAATTACAAAAAGGCGGTATCCGTTTAGCGGTGGTGCTGAACGATATTTTTAAATAAGATAACCCTCATTTAGGTGTCAAATCGCTCACTCTTAGTTGGTAAAGCGCCATTCATGCTCTCTTTTGTGCTTGCACTACAGCATTAAGAAAAAATGAAGCGGTTAGCGATAGTCGCAGAGCGATTTAAACGTACAATTTCTAGGTAACCGATTTTTTGGTCTGAATTAGAATGGTTTATGGTAATTTGCTTTCTTAGCGAATTACCGTTTAGAAATCTTATTTCCTGTAATCTGCTTTTGTCTGGTGCACTTAAATCGGTCTACACCGTCCGTACGTAATTTGGCATGTTTGGTAGCCCTTCCTTGCACCCGCTCCCTCCACATGCGAAAACTGCTGGGTTTCATTTCCCTTCGCATGATTTCAATGGTCTCCTGTTCAGAAATACCGAATTGAAAGCTAATGGCATCAAAAGTGGTGCGGTCTTCCCAAGCCATTTCTATAATGCGATCCAGTTCGCGGTCTGTAAATTCTTTTTCCATAGCATTACAAAGGTACGAAGTTGTTAGTTAGTAACAGGTAGACGTTAGAGGGTAGTTTCTATGGTTTCAAGTTTCTGTTGTTTCAGGTTTTTTTTAGTTGGTGGTCGTTAGAGGGTAGAGGGTAGCAGTAATTAGTAAAGTATGACAGTTATATTGAAAAGTAGTTGGGAAAATATGCTTAAAAACTCATAACTCATAACTTTTTTGAACTTGAACTTGACACTTGAACTTTAAAAGTTTACCGAATCACTCGAAAGGTAAGATTGATCCGCTCGCCGATAGGTTTTGCCATTTTTGGGATTTGATGCTTCCAGAAGTGTTGGGTTTCGTCTTGCATTAAAAGAAGACTGCCGTGTTCCAAAAGTATTTTGTGTTTTAGATCGGGGATGTTGTTGTGTTTTAAATGAAAAGAACGGTGTGCTCCCAAACTTACCGAGGCGATACTAGGGTTTTGTCCCAGTTCTTTTTCGTTATCGGCATGCCAGCCGTTGCTGTCCTTGCCGTCCCGGTATAGATTCAACAGGCAGGTTGTGAATTCACAGTTGGAAATAGACTCGATTTTTTCTTTTATTTTTTGCAGCTCCTTGGTAAACGCGTGGGGCGTCATGGTAATGTTGGAGTAGGAGTAGGGTTTTTCATTATTTGCATAGAGTGCCGTAAGCCTTGGTTGGGCATATACTTTTCCAAATACTTTTATATCGTCCTGTTGCCACGCGATGTTATTTTTTAATAGGGTAAAATAGTCATCGGCAAGCAGATTATCCATAAAATCAGGATAATACCTAATGTTGCTATCGGGTAGGTTGAGGTGTTGCGGTTCGCGGGGGAAGAGTTTCTGCATCAGGAAATTATCGCTTTAAGTTGATTTCTATATTCCGACGGATTTTGGCCCGTAAAGGCTTTGAACGATTTATTGAAATGGGAGAAATTATTGAATCCACATTCAAAGCACACTTCTGTAATACTCAAAGGTTTTTCCGCCAATAGCTTGGAGGCATGTACCAAGCGGTATTCGTTTACAAATTGAACGAAGGTTTTATTGGTTATCTTTTTAAAATATCTGCAAAAGGAAGGGATGGTCATGCTGACTATATCTGAAATTTCCTCTAAAGTAATTTCCTCCATAAAATTATTTTTTACATGGTTAAAAACCACATTTATCCTATCATTGTCCTTTACATCTGTGGCCAGGGAGAATCCTTTGGCGTTCAAAAGCTGTAGTTCTCTTGAACTGGCCAGTTCATTGAAGATGTTGAGGATGGACAACAAACGTTGAAAATCTGTCTGGTATTCCAACACTTCTATTTTTTCGCCAAGTTTCTTTTTGGTTTTCCCTGAAAAAGTTATCCCTCCGTTGGCAATCTCAAATAGCGCCTGAATTTTTTTCATTTCCGGAATATTGAAAAAATCGTTCCCTAGAAAGTCAAGCTTCATCTGTATGACCGTTTCGCTGGTGTTACCTGTTAGTCGGTCTGTAAGTCCGCAATGGGGTAGATTGCTACCTATGAGGATAAGCTCTCCGTCCGTATAATAGGATACGTGGCTGCCCACCTGCCTTTTCCCAGAACCACCGTTAACGTAAACCAGTTCTATTTCGGGGTGGTAGTGCCACTCATAATTCTTGTTCAGTTTGGATTCATCGAACTTCTGATAGGTAAAGGAATTCCCAAACGTGGGTGCTATGGCTTCAAACTTGGGTTTTTGTGTAATCATACTTTAGTTGAATTCTAGTATAAAATTAAATAATCTTTTTTGGGGTGTGGTTTGCAAAATTAACCAAAATATGTGCAATATTAACCTAGGAGTGTGTTTTACTTCCTTAGTGGGTTAAAATAGAACATAAATTAGAAAATTGTGATGTAGTATGGGCTGTGCATATGGGGTAGTTTTGCGGTGTAATTAGTATCAATCTAAAAAAACAAGTATCATGAAAAGAATTTTGAAAGTAACAACAGTAATCGCCTTCTTATTGACAGCTTCAGTAAGCATGGCAAAGGATTTGGAAGTAAGGCTAAGCGCTACCAAAGAGGCAAAGAGCTTAGTATTGACCTTGGAAAATGCCTCCAAGGAGTTAACGGTACAGTTCACAGATCAGGATGAGAATATCCTATATTTTGAAAAACTGAAGGATGGCACCTTAAACAAAAAGTTTGATTTGCAAAATTTGCAAACGGGTACCTATTACCTTACAACCTCTGATACCCGTAAGCTTATCGTTTATACCGTTTCTTTGGACCGGGATGAGGTCGCTATTCTAAAAAAGGAAGAAGTACTTAAACCCCATTTTCGTAAAACAAAAGAAAAAGTATTCGTAAATTTTTTAAACTTGGATGGCTCTAAAGTCGAAATCAAGGTTTACGATGACGAATATAGGGTGGTATTTTCAGAAACGTTCACGGAAACAATGATAGTGGAAAAAGCCTTTAATTTTGAGAGCGCATACGCAGGTAATTACAAAGTGGTAGTTTCAGATGCTAATAAAAGCTACTCTGAATATTTTATAGTTGATTAAGTTGGTTTAATTAAATTTCAAGTAAAAGGGGACGGGAGCGTCCCCTTTTTTATTTGGTCTGAACAATAAAAATCATGTATTTAATCTCTTAGGGTTAAATTCCCCGATGCTTGCATCGGTTGTAAAGGAAAGTTTGAAAACCTAAGGTTTTCATTGAAAAAGCTTTCCTCAACTAAATACCTCGTATGCTTGCATCGAGGCAGTTTATTGTATCCAGCTTTCCCCGAATAAATTGGGTCTAAAAACTTTTCAAAGCCAACAGTTCTTGGTAAAAGTACTTGTAGCAAATATATTGTTCTAGTTCTTGCTTACTACAACTACCAACTAAAATTAATTGTCTACAGCTGAATTTTGATTGTATTTGAGACTTAAAGTACTTTGTATTGGGTGTGATTACAGCCCTAGGTAACTAAAGGCCCAATACATAAGTCCAAATTGTAAGGGGAGGCGAAATACTAACACCCATTTTGGAATACCGGCTGCTGCTTTTTCGTTACTCAACATATAAAAATGGACCAATAGAAATGCGGCCAACATAGTAATGATACCATATATAGCAAGATGTTGCGTGATGGCAAAACACAATCCAATGCCCAAGATAATCTCAGCAACACCGCTCAAATACACCATAGCCTTATGATTGGGAATGTATCTGGGCATAATACGCATATACATTTTAGGCTTTATAAAATGAAAGATACCGGCAAGAATATACATGCCTGCCATAAGGTATAAGTGCCAAGGATAATTGAAGTTCATTTTAGATATTTTAGAAACCGCTCTTTTTTGTATTTGGGTACGGATTCGTTGGTCATGAAAAGGTTAAGAATTTCCCTTGGTTTTTCTTTTTGGAACATGAGTTCATAGAATTGCTGTACGGTAAGGCTGTTTTTACTTTCTTCCAGCAGTTCAAAAACATCGCCCGAAACCACTTTACCTTCCTCTAAAATTTTCACATAGGTGCCGGGATGGTTGTGCTGTATAAATTGCTTCAGAATTTTCTGCGTCCCAAACCGGATACCGAGTTTGTAACAAGGTTCCCTAGGTTGGGATACCTGTACTTTGGCGCTACCGATTTTATAGATATTACCGACTCGCATTTGGGCTTCATCCATTCCTGAAATTGTAAGGTTTTCGCCAAACATGCCCCAGTCCCAATCATGGTCTGGGTAGCGTTCTTTCCAATAGGGATAATAGTCGCCCGAAAACAGGTAGCAGGCCTTGTTGATTCCTCCATGGTGTACTCGATCAATGACCGTATCTCCTTTTACATCGTTTTGGGTAAGAAATAGTCCTACTTTTGTGGGGTATTTAAAGATGCCCGTTTGTTCTTCCGCCCCGTTCCACACAACCGTAGTGGGCGAGCCTATATTTGTTGCGATTACCTTCATGTTGTGAAGATAAAAAAACCACCCCAATTGTAGAGGTGGTTTCGTGAGATAAAGTTTTAATTCCCGTTATTCTTCCCTATCCAATTTCTTCGTCAAAAAGAAACCGATCAGTAATCCGGTACCGGCCAAAAGAAAGATAGATCCTGGCATAGCGATTTCTCTCGGTACGTTTAAACTACTGTCCAATGTACCACCTGTCATAATGCCCGCGCCAATACCCATGAGCAATAGGGCAAGGTTTAAGATAAGGATTTTCCAGAACGGGGCGGCCTTTCCGGTTTTAGGGCGCATAAAAATACTGGCGTCCGCTCCTTTTTCGATCAATGCCAAACGCTCCCTGTTACGGGTAGAGAAAAAGAGATAGAAAATTCCGAATACGACTAAAAATAAACTGATAAAAACGAAGCCTGCTTCCATAATTTGGTTGTTTTTTGATTGATAAATAAACATTTGTTGCCCATAGGACGATAGCTTTATGAAAGAGGTTACACTATTGTTTTAAAAGGTTCTACCGCTAATGTTGTGGAATTGAACCAATAAACTGGTTCGACTTAGTACTTATGGACTTAAGACCAAATATGATTTTTCGCAAAAGTAAAAACCACCCAAATACTTGATTGTTAATTATTTACATCGTAAAAATTCGAAGCTATACATTTTTTATCCAATGTAAGGTTTTAAGAGCCACGTTTTATGGTACATAAACCTATCTGCCGACCAGGAAGTTAATTGTAGAACCATTTTAAAATTTCTTGTAACCTTACAGTAGCCTTAAGCGTCCTATAGCCAAGAATGAGTAAAGACAACGACCATCCTTTAATTTCGCTTGCTTGCAAAGGAGATACTGCGGCATACGGCCAGCTGGTAGAAAAGTACCAACACATGGTCTATACCTTGGCCCTGAAATTGGTGGGTAGACCAGAGGATGCGGAAGAGGTGGCCCAAGATGCTTTTCTAAAGGCTTACGAAGCCTTGCATAGTTTTAAGGGAGAGTCCAAATTTTCTACTTGGTTGTACAAAATAACCTACCATAAGGGATTGGACTTGCTTAAAAAAAGAAAGCGAACAATACATACACATTCTCTTGATGGGGATTTTAAGATTGACATACCATCGCTTGTTAATACTTGGGATGAATTGGAAATTAAGGAACAAAGAGAGATTATTAAAAAGGCGATGGACGATTTAGACTCAGATGACGCCATCGTAATTACGCTTTTTTATTTTGAAGAATTATCCCTGAAAGAGATGGCAGAGGTATTAGCTTTAAAAAGCAATGCGGTAAAGGTGAAATTATTCAGGGCCAGAAAACGTTTGGCCAGTATTTTAAGAAGAAAATTAGAACCTGAAATTATTGAGGGCTATGAAGTCCATAGTCGGCGTTTACTAAATTATTGACAATACCAACCCGATGTGTATTTATCAAATGGTTGGCTTATTTTTATAGAGATGAAAAAGCATAAAGAAAAAGAATTGAATGCCTTTCTGGAAAAGACCACCAAAGCTTTGGAGCTAGAGCGGGCACCCAAGAATTTCGTGAGTTCTGTAATGCAACAGGTAGAGGTGCGGAAGGCAAATGCCTCTAACATTGCCTATACCCCTTTGGTTTCCAGTACTATTTGGGTCGGTATTGCCTTAATGGTCGTTATTGTTTTTGGATTCTTGACACTTGAAAGCAATCCTGTTACGCTGGACTGGTTTTCCACATTAAAAATATATACGGTAGGTACTATGGACTTTTTAGATACTGTTTCCAAAAGTTTTTCCGTATCGGATAGTACTATTTATGCGCTGGTTGGACTTCTGGTGTTTATGGGTGTTCAGGTATGGTATCTAAAGCGGTTTTTTGCACAACGGCAGGTGTTGCTGTAGTTGCAGGGTTATTATAGTACCAAAAAGGGATGGTTACCCACTCTTTGGCCGCAACAATGTCTGACTTAAATTCTTTTAATATATAGAATGTGTTGCCCCCTTTTATGCCCCAAAAGGTCTACGAACATTTCCAGTCCAAACGATTTTGCCCGTTTGTAACAAGTATTAAATCGCTTTCAATGGTGTTGCTGTCAATTTGAAAATGGAACATTTCATTTATGCTCCTTAGATAGGTTTCAGTCCTTATATTAGTGGTGTCTTTATCGTTGTTGAATTTTATGAAATCTATACTGGATTTGTAGTTTCTTTCATCCGAATCGGGTTTTAACAGGGAATCGTAAACAGTAATTTCATCTTCTACGAACTTGCGGTAGGGAATCGTAATCTGCAAAAAGGGCTCGGTTATGGTTTTTGATTGAATGGCGGTACTTCTAAGAAATTCCTTGTTCTTGACCAACATATCCTTAATTTCGTCGATTCACAATTTCGGTAGTTGAGGCTTCCTCTAAATCGAAGAAGTTACTAGGATTCATCTCCAACGAAAAAAAGAAGAGCAGAATACCATAAATAGGAGTCAAGCTATAGATAATCTTCTTGCCGAATATATTGTCCAGTAGATTGTAAAAAATAGGTCTAAATATAAACGAAAGCTTTAAGATACTAAAGACCTTGTAGATTGGCATATATACCTTGGCAATATCTGGGGAGCGTTTGACAATACCTGGTATAATAAAATCTATCATAGTGATCAGATGTCCTATGAAAAAGGCAGGGAATAGGATAAAGCCCAAAACTACTTTGATTTCAAAAGGAAGAAAATCGTCTTTTACAAAGAATACCGTAAAAAATATAAAAATAAGAAAGTTCAAGGATACGGCGATAGTTATGAAGGCAATCAAGAACGTAACCCCAAAAAGAATGCTCGAATAGTTTTCTAGGTTGACGATGTACATGTCAAAAGAACCGATAGGGCTTTTTAGATGGGTATTAAATATTTTGGCGATGTTCAGTTGATCAAAATCGATATCCCTGGATACGGAACGGATGCCTACCGAAATCATCCACAATCCCCGTAATAACAGGTGTAGGATGAGATTAAAAATGGCAATTATACAGGTAATATAAATGGTACTGATAAAAAATAGATTGAAATGGGTTGCCTTCAAACTGTTTTGCCATCGCAAAATCCTGTAAGGGCTCCAAGGCACTAAACAAGCCAAAAATGGCAAAACCTGGGATAAGTAGCTCCAATTGCCAACTTTGTACTTGGAGCTCACCCAATACTTGCCTGTATTTGGCACTACTTTCTTCGTCTTGCATGTTCTGGCGGGTTGGTTAGTTTAGAGAAAAATAAAGTAAAAATTTCAATCATGACGTAAATACATGGCATAAAAAAACCGCCCTGAACAAATCAGAGCGGTTTTATATAGTTTTAAAATCAAGTCCACTCGCCACAGGGGGAATCAAGAGAAAAGAATCAGGAGCCAAGATTTTGGCATCGAGCATCGAGCATCAAACATCCACCATCAAACATCGAGTATCCAGAATCTAACGTCTAAAATCTTACATCTAAATTCTACTTAACCATCTCATAACTCCGTTTTATAAACTCCGTCATTGCGGCACCTTTCAATAATCCTTTGGAGAGTTTTGCCAGATCCAAGGATTGGTTAATGAGGCGTTCCTTTTTCTTATCTGTTTTGGTGTTCAATATCTCGCCTACCAGCTCATGGTTGGTGTTTACGACCAAATTGTACATTTCCGGCATATTTCCCATCCCGAACATACCGCCACCGCCGCCGGTGCGCTGCATTTCTTTCATACGACGCAAAAATTCTGGCTCCGTAATGGTAAAGGGTAGGGCATTGCTGTCCATAGCTTCCAATTGTACGGTGTAGCTACTTTTTTCTCCAAAGACTTTTTCCAGATCTGCTTTCAAGGTTTCCTTTTCCTCGTCGGATAATTTGGAGATTTGCGTATCTTCCTTCAGTATCAATTTATCAATATGGTCTGCATCTACACGGGCAAAGGAAATTTTCTCTTTGCTGGTTTCCAGTTTTTGCATCAAGTGGCCAATAATCGGGGAATCCATCAACAATACTTCATATCCTTTGGCTTTTGCAGTTTCGATATAACTGTGTTGTGCCTCTTTGTCGGAGGCGTAAAGGACAACTAATTTACCGTCCTTATCGGTCTGGTTCGCTTTTACCTTCTCTTGTAACTCTTCAAAAGTGTAGTAAGCGCCATCCACTGTTGGGTAGAGCGCAAATTTATCGGACTTTTCAAAGAATTTATCCTCGGAAAGCATTCCGTATTCTATGACTATTTTAATATCGTTCCATTTTGCCTCAAAGTCTTCCCGATTGTTCTTAAAGAGCGAGATCAGTTTATCGGCGACCTTTCTGGTGATATAGGAAGATATTTTCTTCACGGCACCATCTGCCTGTAAATAGGAACGGGAAACGTTCAGCGGAATATCCGGCGAATCTATGACCCCGCGAAGCATGGTCAAAAATTCCGGCACAATCCCTTCTACATTATCGGTTACGAACACTTGGTTCTGGTACAGTTGAATACGGTCTTTTTGTGCGCTTAAATCGTTCGTAAGTTTAGGGAAATAAAGAATTCCAGTAAGGTTAAAAGGATAGTCCACGTTAAGGTGGATATGAAATAAAGGGGCCTCAAATTGCATAGGGTACAATTCCCTGTAGAAACTTTTGTAATCCTCGTCCTTTAAATCTGCCGGTTGTTTTGTCCATGCCGGAGTTGGGTTGTTTATGATGTTATCGACCTCTTTGGTAGGAGCTGCATCTTCTTTTTTAGCCCCTTCAGGTTTTGGCAAGGTTTCCGTTTTAGTGCCAAACTTTATGGGAATGGGCATGAACTTGTTATACTTGAGTAACAGTTCGGATATTCTATGGTCTTCCAAAAACTCCAAGGAATCCTTGGCAATATGAAGAATGATTTCTGTACCGCGCTCTGCCTTTTTGGATTTTTTTATGGTAAAGTTTGGAGAGCCGTCGCAGGACCAGTGCACTGCCGGTTCTTCTGTAAAACTTTTGGTAATAAGCTCTACTTTTTCAGCGACCATGAAGGCGGAATAGAATCCTAGTCCAAAATGTCCTATGATTCCGGAATCCTTGGCACCATCCTCGTACTTGTTCAAAAATTCCTCGGCACCGGAGAAGGCCACTTCGTTAATATACTTTTTAACTTCTTCTTCGGTCATTCCCAAACCTTGGTCAATGATATGGAGTTTTTTACCTTCCTTATCCACTTTTACTTCTATAGTAGGACTGCCGTACTCCACCTTGGCTTCGCCGATGGCCGTTAGGTGTTTTAATTTTAAGGTGGCATCCGTTGCATTGGAAATCAGTTCCCGTAGGAAAATTTCATGATCGCTGTACAAGAATTTCTTTATAAGCGGAAATATGTTGTCTACCGAAACATTTATTCTACCTGTAGCCATATTGTATTTATTTTAATTGTTGTTCTATTTACCATTTCAAAAAAAATACCACAAAGGGTAACTGTGACAAACTGACATACTGGGGAAAATGAAAGTTTAACATTTTTTATGTTTAATATATTTTAACACTACTAACCGACAAAAAATTTAAGGAGCTACTTATTTTAGAGTAGCTCCTTTTTTCATATTTTGGTTTTGCAACAAACTA
>Ga0075108_10000600_pt1 | contig 21142 bp, 26 predicted proteins | sample AntAceMetag02UK1_FD_69797 | JGI IMG/M metagenome (GOLD analysis project Ga0075108, IMG submission 69797) | Saline lake microbial communities from Ace Lake, Antarctica - Antarctic Ace Lake Metagenome 02UK1 | ecosystem: Environmental > Aquatic > Non-marine Saline and Alkaline > Saline | place...
TATAGGTGCTCAAGGTACTACTGGTACAACAGGATCTACAGGCGCTCAAGGTACTGCAGGTACTAATGGTGCTCAAGGTACTACTGGTACAACAGGCGCTATAGGTGCTCAAGGTACTACGGGTACTGATATTATGGGAACAAGAGTTATTGCACTAGCAATGATATTAGGGGGATAAATGGCTGCACCAAATATAGTAGGAGTAACTACAGTATTAGGCAAGACCGCAGTACTTTCTGTAACTACATCAGAAACTGCCGTACTTTTAAATAGTAATGCTTCTGGCAAAGTGTTAAAGGTAAATGCTTTAATTGTAGCAAATATAGACGGAACTAACCCTGCAGATATTTCTGTGCGATTTAAGCGTTCAGCAACCAATTACTCACTAGCAAATACTATACCAGTACCAGCGGACTCGTCCCTAGTAGTGATTAGTAAGGAGAGCCCAATCTATCTCGAAGAGGGAGATGGCCTGTATGCTCTTGCATCTGCCGCTTCTGATCTACAGATTGTGTGCTCCTATGAGGATATTTCTTAATGGGTAGTATCTTTGATAATGGGGGCATTATAGGTCTGGTTAAGGACTATAATGCCTCCGCCTCAGGGATATGGAGCTTAGGTGCTGTTAGGGCTGCAGCACTAGCCCCCTCAGGCCCATCCGAGCCTAGCTTTGTGTGGGCGGCCTTTAGTGGCGGTTCTGGTACATACGACATGAGCGCGCAAGACGTTGCCGAAGGTGACGTCATTATGATGGTGACCATCGGGCAGCAAATAAATACTCCGACCTACGGAAACCATTCCGTTCAATACGACGGCTGGACGCTCATCTATACAAATGGATCAAGTGGAGCCGCCACAACGCTCAGTTATCGGATAGTGGACGCGGCTTATTTGCTTGTGCTTGATGGCGCTAGGTCTGGTAACAGCGCGGCTTTGCAAATGATTTGGTGCGTCCGTGGCGCTGACCTTGCACAGTTTGCGGCGACGGACATGGGCGGGTATCTGGAAATTGCCGATGCAACTGTCTCAACATTTGGAAACACCGGAACCAATATCAACACAGCCGCCGGGACCGTTGACGTTGCCGACTCGCTCATTTTTTCGCTTGGTGTCAGTCGAAGGCGTTGGAGGGTTAAGACTGCACCAGCGGGATACACAATGGAGGCACAAGGTCAGGATTTCACAACAATGTCGCTCTTCATTGCCAGCAAGGCGAATCCATCTGTCGGAACGGAAAACCCTGGCGCATTCTCGGGCGGGAGAACAGGCACCTTTAGGGGCTATACGCTCGTGATTGCGCCGCTCTAATTAACTCCAAAAATCATGCCGTTGGGGCGGATAAAACGAAGGTGAATCAAATGGCTTTAAAACTATCTGCAGAACGCGCGACTCGACGCAATCGAAACAACAATAAGTACGGACGCCACGGGCGGCTATGCTGACCATACCGCCTATATGGGTAGCGCGATCATTGGTCAGTACGGCGACGTTCGCTTGTGGGATAAATCGCTAACGGATATTGAAATCAGCGCCCTTTATACGGCGGGCAGAAAGACTTACTAATGTTATACTCATTTTTAGGGACAACTCCTAAGGAGATCCCATTTCGAATTATCCTCAGCGATGGGCGTTCAAGAACAGACCCAACTACCTTCACTCCGGAAGAAATTGCCGATGCTGGGTATGTAGCAGCACCTGATAAACCTGCGGATGTGGTATTTAATGATACTATATGGAACGGCAGCTCCTGGGACCAAGTAGAGAATAGAACTTTTGCGATAGCTAAAAGTGACAAGCTAGAAGATCTAAGAACTATGCGAGAATACCAAGAGACGCAGTTAGTTTTTGCAGGTATGCCAATCTTTCTAGATAAAGCAAACCAGGCCCGTATGAGTGCCGCACTAGCAGGCTTCGAATATGAGCCAAACGCTACAGTTCCTTGGGAAGTCTCTTATGGCGTATATGTAGACTTTAATGCTTCTACTATGCAAGCAATTGCTATGGCTGCTTGGAACCACATAAGACTATGCTATGAGAACTCTAGATCACTCACTATTACTATTAATGCAGCAACTACAATAGCAGAAATAGATGCTATTGATTTAATGATAAATTGGCCATAATATAAGGAGACTAAATTGTTAGTCAAAGACGCACTAAATAACGGGGGTTCATTACATCCGCTAATCCTGCCACACTCAGTGACAGGAGGGGTAGGTGTGATGAACCCCTCTGTTTTTGTAAATAGTAATAATGAAATATTTTGTAATATTAGAGTAGTAAACTATGCTCTTTATCACTCTAGAAAGCACCCACATAAATATGGGCCGCTGCAATATCTTCATGAAGAGGATAATATTGCCTTAGATACCTTTAATGTACTAGCAAAGCTAGACCAGGATCTTAATATAGTAAGTCACCACAAAGTAGATACTTCAGCAAACGACACGCCTCCTGCGTGGAATTTCACAGGACTAGAGGATGCACGTCTTGTAGAGTGGGATGAAGAAACTTTTCTAATTGGTGTAAGGCGCGATGTTAAGTCCGACGGAGAAGGTCGAATGGAGATGTCAGCCTTAACCTTTAATAGTGGAGAGGCTTCAGAAGACTATAGAACTAGAATGGAACCACCGGTACCTTCGTATTGCGAAAAGAACTGGATGCCTATTCTAGACTGGCCACATCACTTCGTTAAATGGACTAGTCCAACAGAAATTGTTAAGCATGATGGTAACGGAAAGTGCGAAACTGTACGTGTACTAGAAAGTAGATTTGATGGTACTTTGCGTAGAGACCTGCGTGGCGGCTCGCAGCTAGTTCCATTCAAAGATGGCTACTTAGCATTAACACATGATAGTGTGCTTTATAAAACCCAACAAAACCAAAAGGATGCAACCTATTTGCATCGATTTGTATTTTTTAATATAGATCTTGAGCTTACTGAAATTACTGATACTTTTACCCTTTTAGGTGGTGATATTGAGTTTTGTTGTGGATTAGCCGCATACGAAGATGACCTACTAATTTCATTTGGCTATCAGGATAGTTCTGCTTTTATACTAAAAATTTCAAAAGAACAAGTGAGCAATATAATATGGAAGTCTTAGATAATTTTGTAAAATATAATACTCCAGGTAGTTATTATAATTTAGCGCTGTACTACTACAATAGAAAACAGTATGCATCAGCAATTACTTTTTTTCTACAGTGCGCCGATAAGAATGAAGATGACGAAAAAGTATATCTATCCCTAGCACACGTAGCATTATGCCTAGCTAACCTAGGTAGAAGAGAAGCTAGTTTAGAAGACTTATTGTTATACATTAGTGCTAAATTTAAGAAAAAAGCAGGCCCATACCACCAACTGAGTAAGCTATACGAACGTCAAGGTAGATGGATACAATCGTACGCAGCAGCTAGTACAGCTTGTGAGTTACACGATTCAGAAGACCTGCTAACTGAAGGCTTTAATGCTTCTTGGTTTCAACAAGGTGTAGCTGCTTGGTGGATTGGTCAGCTAGAAGAGGCTAGAAATACTATGTTTATAGTATATAAAAGCACTAATAGTTCTGAAACGCACAAGGATGCTGCACTTCGTAATCTTCAAAGCATTGGGTGGCCTAGGGAAATAAACTCGTATAAAGGGTCCGTTGGCCTAAAAACTTCATTTAGTGGTGCTAATTTATTCACAAATAATAATGCTCAAAGTATGCAAGATATATTTGTAATATCTGCGCTAGACGGTAAGCGGCTAGGTAGATTTGTTGAGATAGGCTCTGGCGATCCCGAATACTGTAATAACACAAAACTGTTAGAAGATAAGTATGGTTGGTTAGGAATAGCATTTGACATAGATGCAGCTTTGGTTTCTAAGTATAATTTACTACGAAAGAGCATTTGTTATCTACAAGATGCCACAACCATTACTAGTGATAATCTTAGCTACTATGATATAGACTATTTGCAGGTAGATTGCGAGCCACCCGAAGTTTCTTTTCGTGCTTTGAAAAATATATTTGATAATAACCTATTACTACCTAAAGTTATTACTTTTGAGCATGATGCCTATACTGGACCAGAAGGTGAGCGTATTCGTAAAGAGTCCAGAATCTATCTAGAGAATAAGGGTTACGATTTGGTAGTACCCAATGTTTGTTCAGAGCCTGGCAGGCCTTTTGAGGACTGGTGGATTCATCGCAGCATAGAGCATGCTATGCCTTTTAGTACTAATGAAACTATTATGCCCCGGGAGTATTTTTATGTTCAATAAAACAGTCAATGAGATCATACTAGAAGAAAAACTAGCCAGAGCCCTAGATGAGCTGCAGTACTTACGCAGGAACCTTGAAGGTCCTGGCAAACGTATGCAATACCTTGGCGATGGTACTTATGAAACCAATATAGAATTAAGGCCCAATCAACATCTAGATAGGATTGCATTCATACAAACTCGCCCAGATGACTTTAATTTATGCGTTTTAGCTTCTGGTGCTTATGCAAGCACTGAGCGAGTAGAAGTATCATACTACGCGCCTAAAGAACTAGAGTTTGGCAATGAATATATTATTAATAGTATTTTGCCTAGGCTTCATGAGGAGTTTCTTAATAGACTTCGTAGTGTCCTAACGGAAAAGTAAAAGAGTTTTTACTGACTCATAAGGAGAACTATGAATAAACAAGAAGCTAAAGACAAGATCAGAGAGCTTGGTGATGCTGTTGTTACATATCGTGCCGAAAATTCAAAGAAACTAAAATATAACGTAGTTACACTTGATTTCGTGGGGTATATCAGCAGTAAACGTACCCATGCTGTAGAAGAAGACAATACAATTCTTACCTTTGCATGGGATACAGATTCTTATAGGCTGCTTCGTACTGACCTCATTACTTCTATAGTGCCGCTTGCGGCACTACTAAGGAACCAATGAGCGATAATATGTATGAACGCATCATTCATGAGAATGAAACATTTCAATGGCGATTAACTGTTAACGCATTTAGAGATGAGGAATATTTACATTTAAGGAAGTACATCCTAGACTTCGACGAAAATTGGGTCCCTATTAAAGAGGGTGTCGCTTTTCCTCTAGACTTAGATAATGTACGAGAACTATTTATAGGTATCCTTGAAATACTATCACTAGGGGAGAGCCGTGCAGCAGTAGAGGAAATCTTTGGATCCCTACTAAAAGACGTTTATCAAGAATAGTTCTTGACTTCCCCCTCAAATGGATTTATACTGATTAAATGATGAAAGAACTTCTAGACAGTGCTTCAGTGGCCTATTACAATGGAACTCCTATCATTAGTGATGAGGAGTTTGATAGGCTTGCAGAAATTAGTGGTTACGGTGAACTTGGGGCCCCCGCCCCAAATGCTGTACCTCATTTTGCTAAAATGTATTCCCTTAGTAAGGTGCATTTCGGGGAAGAAGAGCCTAAATTACCTGAGCCAGTAAAAACTCCAAAACTTGATGGCGCAGCCATCTCGCTTTTGTATATTAAACAAGAAGAGGTTCTTGTACTGTCTAAAGTTCTAACGCGCGGAAATGGAGTAAAAGGTCAAGATATAACTGAAAAAGTACGTCACTTAGTGCCTGCTCATTTTTCTGCCCCACATCAAATAGTTCAAATCGTAGCTGAGGTTGTAGCTCCCAAAACTATTCCTAATTCTAGGAATTATGCGGCGGGTGCCCTTAATCTTAAATCTATTGAAGAAGTTAAGTCCAGAGATCTAACTGTAGTTGCGTATGGCACAAGTTGCCATGAAGATACGTACCTAGAGGATCTCAAAATGTTAGTCGGTTGGGGGTTCCTTACTGTTGATAAAGTTATTGATACTTTCCCAACCGATGGTTTTGTTATTCGTGTAAACGATAACAAAACCTATCAAAGCCTGGGCTTCACCGCGAAACACCCACGTGGTGCATACGCCCTGAAGCCCAAGGCCGAGATAGTTACTACAATATTAAAAGACGTAGAATGGCAGGTAGGCCGCTCGGGAGTAGTTTCTCCAGTAGCAATACTAGAGCCTGTATTGATTGGTGACGCCACGGTAAGCCGGGCAACACTACATAATATGGATTATATTAATGCTCTAAATCTGGAGCTAGGGTGTACTGTAGAAGTTATTCGCTCGGGAGAAATCATCCCACGTATTATAGGAAGAGTATGAGTTATAGCACAACAGCATTTAATAATGATCCAGAAAAAGCTAATCGCCCAGGAATTCTATACGTTATTGTTCTAGTTAATAAAAAGACATTTGAACGAGAGTGTGTTAAAATTGGGATCACTAAAGGGCGTTCATTTAAAGACGCTAATAAGAGAGCCAAAGGTTTTGACGGCTATGAAATAAGAATACAAAAGCTAGTCAAGGGAACCCTAGAGGAAGTATATAATCTAGAGCAGGCGCTACACCGAGAGTTTGCTTATGCGAGTTATTTACCAAAACAAGCTTTTGGCGGAAAAACGGAGTGTTTCGACATTAATATACTATCATCCGTCTTAAAATATATAAAGGAATGACCATGATCTTCATTATTGACACAGAAGTTACAGTTACTAAGCAGTACGCTGTTGAGGCTGAGTCCTCCGCAGAAGCTGTGGAGTATTTAGAAGATGCTGTAAATTCCCATGAGGAGATTGAGGAGTTTAGTGCCACAGAGCCTAGCGAATATGTAGTTCGTTCTCGCCCCGGCCTTACAGAAGAAGAAGCAGTAAGCCTAATTAAACAAACACTAGAGATTAGTGATGATGATGAAATCTGGAATGATACTATGGTTGAGTCTATGATTTTGTGGTATGATGAGGAAGCTGATGACTGAGTATAACGTGCAGGGAGCTTCTTTTTCAGACGTTGAGCGAATTATGACTGCACTTAAGTTATACAAAAACTCTACACAACTTATTGTAATAGTCTCAAATGAAGATAAAGAAGATACCTATAATATAGTATATAAATCACTAGCGGAGCTGTAATGACTAGGCACGATTCGGAATACGCCCTATTAATGAACCATATCCTAGAGTTTGGGGAAGATCGCCCAGATCGAACAGGGACGGGAACTATTGGGGTATTTGGCCCTAAGGTGACCTATAGAAATATTAATACTTCATTTCCGCTACTTACTACAAAAAAGATTCCGTTCAAAGCAGTTCTTTCAGAGCTACTTTGGTTTCTGTCTGGTAGTGTTAATGACTTTGACTTACGTAAGTTAAATGGTACACCGCGTACTATTTGGACTGATAACCTAGAAGCTCCTTACTGGAGGCAGCAAAAAAGCGGCAATCTGGGTAGAATCTACGGTGCTCAATGGCGTAATTGGGACGGTATTGACCAAATTAAAAACCTTGAGCATGGATTGCTGCATGACCCTTACAGCCGCCGGCATCTACTACAATCTTATAGCCCAACGCAAATCAATAATGCGGCATTACCGGCTTGCCATCTAGTAGCGCAATTTAATGTAACTACTACTGGCGCACTTGATTGTTTAGTATATATCAGGTCCAATGATATGTTTCTAGGGCATCCCTTCAATGTCGCCTCATATGCGCTACTAACGTACATGCTGGCCGAAGTTATTGGGTACCATCCGGGTAATCTTATCATTATGATGGGTGATGCACATATTTATAGAAATCACCTAGAGCAGGTTGAAACTCAGCTAGATCGAGTGGGGCAACAGGGCAATGTAAAATTACATATCGCACCAGGTAGATATAGCATTTTGGATTATACTATGGAAGATTTTGAGCTGGTGAACTATAACCCAGATCCAGCAATTAAAGCCCCTATGGCGGTCTAAGGTACACCCCCGAAAAATTGTTCTTGACTTTTGGATGTTCTTGGGCTATAATATACAAACATTGAAGGAAAGATGTATGAAGATCGAAGCACCAACTAATTGTCCATCTTGTGACTTTGAGCTTGAGACTGATAACTCTATCCTTTACTGTCGTAACTCTGAGTGTCCTGCACAAGGGCATAAATTAGTTGAAAATTTTGCTAAGGGCATGAAGATCCTAGGATTGGGCCCTGTAGCAATTAAAAAACTAGGCTTGTTCAATATTCCTGATATATATGCAAAGACGGAAGATGAACTAATTCAGACGTTGGGTTCAGCCTTAGGAAGTAAGCTTTACAAAAATATTCAAGTATCAAAAACAGCTTCACTAAACCAAGCGCTGCCCACACTAGGAATACCACTTATTGGGAAAACAGCCACAGATAAGATATGTGCCAGCGGACTTACCAGGTTTGACTGGCTCACAGAAGAAATAGCTAACAAAGCTCTAGGGCCTAAAGCTGCAGCCAGCCTCATTAAATATTTTGAGTCTGGTGCTTGGAAGGAGTTACCGTTCTCCTTACTTGTCGAAACAAAAACTAAAACAAGCGGTAAGACTGTATGCATAACAGGCAAACTAACCTCTTTCAAAACCAAAGCTGAAGCCGCAAAGTATCTAACTGAGAAGGGATACCAAGTAGTGGATAGCGTGACAAAAACAACTGAGATTCTAGTGAATGAGTCTGGTATTGAAAGCTCTAAAACCAAAAAAGCGAGTGCAAATGGCACTCAAATTGTTAACAATATAAAGGACCTATAAATAATGTCAGCACTACCAAAATGGGATGAAACCCGCACAGAAACACTCCGCAACTTTGTTGGAGACGAAAGCCCTATCTCGCTATCAACTGTAGCAGAAGCTGCTACAGAGCTTGAAACCTCGACTCGTTCGATCGCTGCAAAGCTGCGTAAACTGGGCTATGAAGTAGAGAAAGTTACTACTACACCATCGCGTACCTTCACTGGTGTGCAGGAAGAAGAACTTCGCGCTTTCCTAGTAGCCAACGAAGACAAGTACACGTTTGAAGAAATTGCCGGAGCTTTTGCTGCTGGGAATTTCTCCGCCAAGCAAATTCAAGGTAAAATCCTTTCTATGGAATTTACTCACCTTGTAAAGCCTGCGGAAAAGAAAGTGTACGAGCGTACTTATGATGATGCTGCAGAAGCAACGATTATCAAAATGGCTAATGCCGGTGCCTTCCTAGAAGATATTGCCGAAGCTGTTGGTCGTACGACACAGTCAGTACGTGGTAAAGCTCTTTCACTTCTGCGCGTTAGCAAAATCGAAGCAATTCCTTCGCCTAAGAACGTTGCAAAAGCAATCGATCCTTTCCAGGGTCTAGACACCACAGCACATACAGTTGCTGAGATTGCTACAAAGATTGAAAAGACTGAGCGTGGCGTTAAGACCATGCTTACTCGTCGCGGCCTAGTAGCAAAAGACTACGATGGAGCTGCTAAAAAAGCAAAAGCTGATGCAGCAGCCGCTTAATTACTAACTGTAAGTAGAGAAAGCGGGACGTAGTAATAAGCTGCGTCCCGTTTTTTGTCGGAGAAAACTTTGGACCTTGCTAGTGCACTATTAAAGCAAATAATTAGCCAGCAAGACATAGCTACTTGGACTCTTTTAAGACAAAACTATTTACCACCCGAATATAAAGAATTTCATAAACGAGTCGGATCCTTTGTGGATAGATTCGGTAAGGTTCCTACCTTTGAAGAACTGAAGTTCGACGCTCACGGGAAGCAACTTCAACAAAAGATCGCTATTGTAGAACTCGTTGAGGTTGAAGCCGACGCGGAGATACTTCTAGAGTTTCTAAAAAGTGATTACGCCAACCAGCTAACTATGGATGGCATTGATAAGTTGTTAGATAAATCCGTTGCCTTTGAGACCCCTACAGATAGTATAGAGGCTCTACAAGTCATTGTCCAAGATATCGAAGACAAGATTGATATTGATACTGGCGGCGAAAGTATGCAAAGAATTGAGCTGTTTGAGTCTGAGGAGGCTATGTCTAGTCGTGTTACTCTGGGGCTAAATACAGAGTACGACGCGAATATTCAGTTTAGCCCGGAAGACCTAGTTCTGCTCGGCGGTAGACGCGGTGCGGGTAAATCCATTGTATGTGCTAATTTAGTTGCTGATAGTTACGAAAAAGACGAGTCAGCTATGTATTTTACCATAGAAATGAACCAGCGGGAAACGCTGCAACGTATTGTTTCTATGAGCGCTAGAGTGTCACATTATAGGTTGAAAAACAGAACGCTCCACCCAGATGAGTTACAACGAGTAGCTAAGTGGTGGTCTGCCAGATATATTGATGGTGAAGAATTTTACGAAAAACACTACAGCTTAGAACTTGCTTTCGATGAGTATCATAGTAAGCTATGTAAGTTGCCCCTAAAAGATACTAGGTTTGATATTATTTATGATTCACAGCTTACTATCCCTAAACTACAGTCTGAACTAGAGCGTAAAGTACCAATACTACGGCCTAAAAAGATTATTGTAGACTACCTAAACAAAGTTCAGCTACACGCTTCCCCATCTAAGCGTGGGCAGTTTGACTGGACTGAGCAAATTGAAGTTGCTGATAAGCTAAAGAAGTTAGCACAAAAATACAAAGTGCCGATCTTCGCGCCGTACCAAACTGATGCTAGTGGGGAGGCACGCTTCGCCAAGGGTATCTTAGACGCTGCAGATGCTTCCTTTTCTCTAGATGCCCATACCAAAGATGATATGGCTATTACGTTTAACTGTACAAAAATGCGTAGTAACGATGAAGTTAATTTTTGTAGTGTTATGGATTGGGAAACTCTCAAGCTTGGTCCACAAACTGCGATTATTAAAGAAAAAGATGAAGATGCCGAGGAAATAGCAGATGGGCCAACGCCTTGGTAAAATTGTTCTTGACAGCTAACTTAAACTATGCTATATTAAGGTTATAAATGACACCCTTAGAACTACTTGAAAAGCAGAATATACCCTACAAAGCGCAGGGTAGAGACTTCCTTATACCATGCCTCAACCCAGCACATGAGGATACTAATCCCTCTATGCGGGTTGATAGTATAACTGGAATTTTCCACTGTTTTTCTTGTGGTTATAAGGGTAATATTTTAACTAGGTATAATGTAGCAGTATCTAAACTGCACATGTCTAGAGAGCGTCTAAAAGAGAAATTGAACACAATTCGTATGGAGACTGTAGGGCTTACTATACCTGAAGATGCGGTTTACTGGGATAAAGATTATCGTAATATATCAGCAGCTACATATAGAAAGTTTAAAGCCTTTACCTATGAGGGTGAAGAGTTTATAAACTATCTAGTATTCCCTATCTTTGATATTACAGGTAAAATTTCTTGTTTCGTGGGTAGAAATCTAGATGACTTTGCTAAGCCAAAATATAAAGTGTATCCTAGAAAAGCATATGTTCCTATTTACCCCCTGACTGCTAAGCCGATCATGGGCTCAGTCGTACTAGTAGAGGGTATCTTTGATATGCTTAATCTACACGATAAAGGGATTACAAATGCTATGTGCGTATTTGGCACACAAACTGTTACAGAAGAAAAACTAAGATTAATTCAGCTACTTGGCACTCAAACTATACATGTATTCTTTGATGGCGATGAGGCTGGAGAAACTGCTGCGGAAAAGTTGAAAGATGTAATTTATGAACTTGGAATGAAGTCAGAAAACATCTACTGGAAAGACAGAGACCCAGGTAGTTTAAGCGCAACTCAAATAGAAAGGCTAGCAAAGAATAAATGGCCAATGTACTTCTCGTAGAGACTAAACCCTCTAGAAACACTTTTTCAGACTTTGAGTTTGACTTTGATAGGGTTACTCTTACAAGTGATCCTAACCTAAAGAAAGTACTAAAAAAAGATGTAGAGATTGAAAAGTCTCTAGCAGATAAATATGACTGGGTAATTCTAGTCGGCTCTGAAGCTTTTAAATTCTTTACAGGCAAAGGCTCTATTATGGAGTACGCAGGTAAGGTAATTGATGATAAATTTATTGCCACTATTAATCCAGCTATGTTAGCTTTTAAACCAGAGGCTCGCCCCATGTGGGAAGGCTCTGTTAAATCTATTAATGAATATATAACCGGCAAGAAGATTGTGCGTAAATATGACGCATCTAACTTCTTTGGGATTACGGATGAAAAACAAGCTCTTGAGTATATCCAGAAAGTATCAGACTACCCATTCTCGTACGTTGGCCTCGATTCTGAGACTAGTGCTCTATACCCCCGTGATGGCCATATGCTTGGCATTTCTCTTTGTGGTTCGCATAATACTGGCGCTTATATTTCAACTGACTGCATTTCCGAAGATGTGTTTGATGCTCTTCAAGCTCTCTTTAAGAAAAAGACTGTCGTCTTCCACAACGCGAAATTCGACTTAGCCTGGTTTCAATTTCATTTTGGATTTGAGTTCCCAGCTGTCGAAGATACAATGCTACTGCATTATGTTCTCGACGAACGTCCTGGCAATCATGGTCTTAAAGGACTTGCACTTCAATATACTGAGTACGGAGACTATGAAGAACCTCTGTATGAATTTATTAAAGAGTACTGCTCTAAGCATGGCATTCTTAAAAGTGACTTTTCTTGGGACCTAATTCCATTCGATATGATGGTAGAGTACGCTGCGATTGACTCCTGCGTCACTTTTATGCTCTTTGATAAGTTTAAGCGTGCTGTAGAAGCCAACCCTAAACTTAATGAAGTATATAATAATATCCTAATTCCAGGCATGCGCTTCCTAGTAGATGTTCAGGATAACGGAGTCCCATTCTCTAGGGACAGACTGTCCTTCTCACAACGTGTTATGGAGGCACGTCTTGAGAAAGCACGAGCGGAACTTTATGAATACGAAGAAATTGCCAAATTTGAAGAGTACCAGGGTGCACCCTTTAACCCTAACTCAGTACAACAACTTAGAAAACTACTATTCGACTTTATTGGCCTTAAGCCGACAGGGATCAAAACCGGACAAGGAGCAGACTCCACCAACGCAGAAGTACTAGAGATCCTAGCAGAACAGCATCCAGTGCCTGCTCTGATTATGAAGATTCGAAAAGATAGTAAAATCAAGAATACATATCTTGATAAAATCCTTCCGCAGCTTGATCGCGATGATCGTCTGCGTACTAACTTCAACCTGCATAGTACTACCTCAGGGCGTCTATCCTCTAGTGGTAAACTAAATATGCAACAGCTTCCTCGTGATGAGTCGGCTGTTAAAGGTTGTATACAAGCCCGTCCTGGATATAAGATCGTATCAATGGACCTTAGAACTGCTGAAGTTTATATTGCAGCAGTGTTGTCTCAAGATAAAGAACTTATGGCCGTCTTCCAAGAAGGCGGAGACTTCCACAGCACTATGGCTAAGAGAGTGTTTAAACTCCCATGCCCAGTGGAAGAAGTCAAAGACACTTACCCGCTACAGAGACAAGCAGCAAAAGCTGTTACCTTTGGTATCCTGTATGGTGCTAAAGCTAATAAAATCTCCATGCAGGTTACTAAGGACTCAGGAACTTATTTCAGCAAAGCAGAAGCTCAGGAAGTTATTGATGAATACTTTAAAACTTTCCGGGGCCTTGCCAAGTGGCTTAAACGTGCAGAGGACCAGATCCTCACACAAGGCTTTACTTACAGTCATTTTGGCCGTAAGCGTCGTCTTCGCAACATCAAGAGTGATAATGCGGGTCTAGTGGCACATGAAGTTCGATCGGGTATTAACTTTTTGATTCAATCTCCTTCATCAGATATCAACCTGTTAGGTGCTATTGAAGCAGAAAAGATTATTAGAAAAACGGGTATGGATGCTAAGATCTTTGCCCTAGTTCATGACTCTGTACTTGCAGAAGTGCGTGAAGATCAAGTAGACCAATACTGTGCTATACTGGATGCTTGTATCAAGACAGATAGGGGTCTAACTATCCCTAACTGTCCTATTGGAACTGACTTTGAAGTTGGAGAAGACTACTCATTCGGTAAGTTTAGGAAAGTATACCTTGATAACAATAACGACGTACAGTTCGATAAAGTTTCCGGTTTATAAGCTCCCCGCTGAACCTCTGGTTAGAAATGGCCTAGTGGTCAGCGAAGGAAGACTAATTGACGATAGAAACGTCAAGGGAGATACTTTAGGGGAGAGGAGACTAAAAACTACCCTAAAGAAGTCTAGAATATCCACATATAAAGCGGATATAATCTCTTTAATAAAAGGCACTAATGCCACAGAATCGTGGTACATTGATTATTATGGTACTGTATTCTGCTATAGGAAAACTAGAACAGAGAGAGTCTTGTGCCATAGAATCACTAAAATAACACCAATGGACACTTATAGTGTATTATCTCTAGAAGGTATTGATTTTCCTTTCCTGGTGCCAAGGCCGCCTACTGGTAGCTTTGCTCAAGTTATCTATATAGGAGACTTTCCATGGAAGATACTAAATACTGTGCCAATGCGAGTTAAAAGTACCACTAAGAAAGTATAATGTCTCAAAAAGGTAAATTAGAACTATCCAAAATAGAAGCACTAAATGAAAAGCAAGCTACGGTACTAAAAGCTCATGGGGGTTTAGTCCTCTGTGGGGCCGCCGGTACCGGCAAAACTTTCCTTTTAGTTTATAAAGCCCTAAAAGCTGTACAGCGTGGGGAAGTAGATAGTATTCTTATAGTAAGAAGCACGGTATCCTCAAGAGATGTGGGGTATTTACCGGGCAACCTAGATGATAAGATAAAGATGTATGAAGAGCCTTATGAAGGTATATTTGCAACTCTTTACGGAGAACCTACAGCATATAGAACCTTTAAAAAGCAACATAAGCTAGTAGACTTTAAGCCTACTTCTTTTATGCGTGGTAATAATATCTGTAATACGTTTATTATTGTAGATGAGTTTCAAAATATGACTGCTCAAGAGCTAGATTCCATTATTACTAGAGTAGCTGATGGAAGCTCTATTCATTTCTGCGGTGATATAGCGCAATCTGACCTTACAAAAAATGGGTTTGAGCAATTTACTAGAATTCTCAGCCATATGCCGGATGACTTTACAATAGTAGAGTTTGGTGTAGAAGATATTGTTAGAAGTGGTCTGGTCAAAAGATACCTGACTATGAAACATAAGTTAGGATACTAATGCCCAAAGCAGTAATTACAAATAGGATTTATTTGGACACCAATCCCGAAGTGGAGCGGCTACTTCTAAATGAGCTAACCTATAGTATTCCTGCCTACAGACCTGAGTTACCGCCCAAAATTCTAACAACGGCGAGGGTCGTTAATGAAACATTAATGACCCTCCCGTCTGGCAGAATTGACCTCATTCCAGAGGACTATCATATAATTGATAGGCGAGTAACAGTGCCTGTAGAGTTCCCAAAGTTTAAATTCACGCCTAGGGAGTCTCAACAGAGAGTTATTGATGCTGTGGATAGTGATTGCTTTATTAACGCCTTCACTAGCTGGGGGAAAACGTTCACTGGGTTGGCCATCGCTGAAAAGCTAGGGCAAAAAACTTTGATCATTGTGCATACTCTGGCTTTGCGAGATCAATGGGCAGAAGAGGTTGAGAAGGTCTTTGGCTTTAAACCATCTATTTATGGCTCTGGCTTAAAAGAGACCCATGCGCCGATAACGATTGGAAACATACAAAGTCTTACGCGTGCCCCTAAGTCAACCTTTGATAAAACATTTGGGCTATTAATCGTGGATGAGTGTCATCATATTCCTTCTACAACCTTCTCAAGACTAGTAGACAGGAGCCACGCAAAATATAAAATAGGCCTTTCAGCCTCTAATAGGAGAAAAGATGGGTTACATATTCTATTCCAGGATTACTTCAGCCCTAAAACATTTACTCCGCCCGCTGAAAACTATATGGTCCCTTCTATACACCGTATTTCTATTCCTATACGTTTCCCTGATTCTGGCGCTTGGCACGAAAGGCTAACAGACCTAGACCATAATGAAGAGTATCATAAGATGCTCGCTATGATAGCCAAAAGTTATGCGTCTAAGGGCCACAAAGTACTAGTTCTATCTTCTAGGACTAACCTTATGGCTGCTGCTAGTGAGCATGACAACTCTAGTTTAGTCATTGATGGGAATACCAAAGAACGTAAGGAAATAATGGAGGAAGTAATGTATGGAAAAGACTTTCATACACTTTATGGTAGTTCCAACATATTTGCGGAAGGTGTCTCAGCTAACCCATTTAGTTGCTTAGTACTAGGTACTCCAATGAATAACGAACCATTACTAGAACAGTTTATTGGCAGGGTAATTAGACAACATCCAGATAAACTTGCCCCAATCGTAGTAGACCCACAGCTTCAAGGCTACACAGTAGAAAGACAGCAGCAAATACGTTTGGGATACTACATTAATAAGGGCTACAAAATTAAGAACATATAAAAGATTTTCCTTGACTTCACAGATCAACTATGGTAATATCATGATTCTATTCGACTGGCATAAGGTTAAGTTCCACGCAGATGGTAAAGCTAGCAACATAATGCTAATTATGCATGCTATCACTTGGCCATATGTATTACCTTCGTATAGAATGAGAAAAGTAAACCCCTTCTACGATATTGATTTTAATGGGCATAGTTTCTTGTTAGACCCAGAGAGATTTCTAAATCGAAGAGACGTTCCGCTCACTAAGCGGGTGGAATATGTCTCACTAGCTAGTAGGCGCTGCTATGCAGAATATCTATTAAGCGGTGAGAAAACACTAGACTGTAGGCTAGTAAAGAGACCTATAGACAATGAGCTACTAACAGTAAAAACAAACCGAGTATGCTTTGCATACGAATAAGGAAGAACCAAAATGGCAGCATTAAGCTTTAACCAAGTCAAGGGTGAATCGTCTAAGGACAAAACACCTAGTTATAAAATGAAAGACGGCAACAACAAAGTACGCGTAATTGGCGGTGTCCTAGCGCGTTACATCTATTGGGTGCCTAATAAAGGCGGTACTAATAGCCCCGTTGAATGCCTAGCATTTGACCGCGATCAAGAAAAATTCACAAATGAAAAAAAGGACTGGGTTAAAGAATATTACCCCGACCTTAAAGCTGAGTGGGCATATGCTAGCCTAGTGTTAGACGAAGAAGGTAACATTGTTATCTTTAACCACAAGAAAAAGCTTCTTAAGGCAATTATCGATGCAGTGGAAGACCTAGGCGATCCATCAGACCCAGCAACTGGTTGGGATATTTGTTTTACTCGTGCTAAAACGGGGCCGAAAGTGTACAACGTAGAATACACGCTACAAACACTTAAGTGCAGTAAATCAGTACGTGCTCTCACTACTGAAGAACTAGAGAAGGTTGAGGCGCACCCTAGCATTGATGAAGTGCTTAAGCGTCCTGATCCAGAAGCTATCAAGAAGTATCTTGATGAGATTCGCTCTGGTGCTCCAGCCGACGGTGGAGAAGCTGTAGACGACGAAATTCCAGACGACTTTAGCGAATAAGAAATGTAGGGGGCGACTTATATCGCCCCCTATACTTTTGAAAGGATACATGTTATTATTTACAGCAGATTGGCATATAAAGATAGGCCAGAAAAATGTGCCTAAAGATTGGGCCAAAAATAGGTATGAACTATTTATAGAGCAAGTAAGAGAGCTAGAGACGCAAGTTAGCTTACATATTGTAGGTGGGGATGTATTTGATAAGCTGCCTAGCTTAGAAGAACTAAGTATATATTTTAATTTTATAAGGGGAGTTACTGTTCCAACCTTGGTATTCCCAGGAAACCACGAAGCCCTAAAGAAAGACACGTCTTTCTTTGACCAGCTAGTAGAGGTTACACAAGCTATTAACCCCCTAGTGACAGTAGTAACTACTACTACAGAGTACGATAATTTTACTATACTGCCCTTTGCAGACTTGCATAGAAAAAATTCTATTGAAGACTGCCCACAGGATAAACCATTATTTACTCATGTCCGTGGCGAAATACTACCACACGTAAAGCCCGAAGTTGACCTAGACCGTTTTAATAAGTTCCCTATTGTGTATGCAGGAGATTTGCACAGCCACTCTAACACTCAAAGAAACATAGTGTACCCTGGAAGCCCAATGACTACTAGCTTCCATAGGAGCCTAGTGGATACCGGATACTTACTTATAGATGAGGAAGATCTTACTAAGTGGTCTTGGCATAAGTTTGAACTACCTCAGCTAATTAGAAAAACTGTAGAAAGTACTGAGGATATGATAGCTACCGACTTTCACCACACTATCTACGAAATCGAAGGCGACCTCCAACAACTAAGTGGTATCGCTAATACCGAGCTTCTAGATAAAAAGATTGTAAAGCGTAATAGTGAAGTTACAGTAGATCTAACAGGCAAAACTATACAACAAGAACTAGAGGCTTATTTGATTGACGTACTTACGCTCCCAGACGTTACTGTTGAAAAAGCTATGGAGGTATTTAATGCTAATTTTAAAGGAAGTTAGATGGGGTGATTGTTTTAGTTATGGGGACGGTAACTCTCTTAAACTCAATGAAAATACAATTACTCAGCTAATTGGGGAGAATGGTAGTGGGAAATCTTCTATCGCACTTATTCTCCAGGAGGTGCTTTGGAACAAGAACTCTAAGGGTATTAAGAAGTCCGATATAGGCAACCGAGAGTTCGGAGACGGGCATTATTGGATTGAACTAGACTGGAGTTTCAATGATAAAGAGTATAAAATTGAACTAATTAGAAGAAGTAGTCTAAAAGTAATACTTCTAGAAGACGGTGCTGATATATCATCCCATACCGCTACTGGTACTTTCAAAACTATAGAATCTATTTTTGGTATTGACTTTAAAATCTTTGTGCAGCTTATGTACCAAAGCGTTAATGATGGGCTTTCTTTCCTCACAGCTACAGATAGTAATCGTAAGAAATTTCTTATCGACCTATTCAAGCTTGACGAGTATGAGGGCTATCACGTATTGTTCAAAGAAATGGTTCAAGATATCAGCCAAAGAATGAACAAAGCAAAGGGTGCTATTGACGCGCTACAACGCTGGGTAGATAAGAATAAAGATATAGATGATCCGCAGGAGCTAGTAGAGGTTCCAGAGGGCCCTGAAGATGACGATGAGCTTTGGAGTCTAAAAGATCAATCCTCTAGGCTTAAAGAGATAAACCTAAAGATTTCTAATAATAACAAGCTAAAAGAAATGCTGTCATCTATTACTTATGATGATAATATGTTAAAAGAATCTCTAGAAGATACCGCCGAGCATTCTAGTGAGCTAGGAGCATTAAAGGCAGAGGCTACTACGAAGCAGGCTTTCCTAGCTAAGATGACTAAATTGGGGCAACGTTGCCCAACGTGTGAGCAGGACATTGATAAGGATATTCAACATAACCTTATCTCGGAGACTCAGGCGCGACTAGACGTGCTTTCCAATAGCACTAAGGAGATTGAAGCGCTTATACAAGCTACAAAGTCCCGCAATGCTGACATATCAAAAAATAAAAAGGCCCGCGCCGAGTGGGAATCTATTCTTACCAAAATCGACCGTGACCTTGAGGAAGCCCCCGTATCTATTGGAGATATAAACGAAAAGATCGTTAGCATAGAGGCTTCTATTACTAAACAAAAAGCTGCCTATAATAGTGCGATCAAACACAATGCGGGAGTAGAGGCGCACAATGTACGTCTTATGGTCATACAAGAGCAACTAGAAGAGCACAAGGTAGAGTTAGCTAATGCTCACAAAGAATTACAGGATATTATTCAGGATTTATCTATAGCTGAAATACTGAAGAAAGCATTCTCTAATAATGGGCTAGTAGCGCATAAACTAGAGAACCTAGTAAAAGACATAGAAAATCTAGCTAATGATTATTTAGCTGAGCTATCTGACGGTAGATTTACCCTTAATTTTACAGTTAGCTCTGATAAGCTAAATGTTGCATTAACAGATGAGGGAGCAGAGATAACAATAGCTGCACTTAGTAGTGGAGAGCTTGCTCGTGTAAATACGGCTATGCTTTTAGCTATCCGTCGTATGATGAACTCAATCTCTAAAACCCAAATCAATATTCTGTTTCTAGACGAAGTTATAAATGTTTTGGACGAGTACGGGCGAGACAAATTAGTAGAAGTCCTATTAAACGAAGAGGGACTCAATACGTTCCTAGTATCTCATGGCTGGAGTCACCCACTTCTAGCCAAGGTTAGAGTTACTAAAGAGAACGGTATTTCTAGCCTACAATACGACTAGGACAAGGGCATTAGTGCCAACAAAGGACCATATGGTAGATACTAGAACTAAAGGGCTAAGAGGAGAGTATGCAATACGTGATCTTCTTAGAACTCATACAGGAGATGCTTGGGAGCGCACCCCAAGTTCGGGCGCCCTGGCCCACACTAAGGGAGATATTTATCTCCCACAAACTAAACAACTATACGTAATCGAAGTAAAAAACTATAAAGATACAGCTATAGATCACACTATCTTAACGGCGGTAACTAATAAGCTTACTACCTGGTGGACTAAGCTTATTCACCAAGCTAGTACAGCTAAGTGCGAGCCAGTACTATTTTTCAAACACGATAGATCAAAGTGGTTTGTAGCCGTAGATCGCGAACCGAAATTCGTAAAAAAGTATCTTTACTTGTCCCCTCATAACTGCTATACTATGCTTGCAGAAGAATGGTTAGAGAAAGAATGGAAAAACTATGTCGAAGTCACTAGCAAAAGCTGAGCCACGAGACCCTAAAAATACACTACTAGTGGATGGGCTAAACCTGGCATTCAGGTGGAAACACCAGCGTAAGCCTGAAGACATGGTCTTTGACTTTGTTAGCACTATTAAATCACTAGCAAAGTCATATGACTGTGGTACTATTATTGTATTAGGTGACGGTGGCAGTGACTGGCGGCGTGAAATCCATCCAGGGTATAAAGCTACTCGTAAAGCAAAATTTGCGGAGCAAACTGATGCCGAAAAGGCAGAGTCCGAAGAATTTTTTGAGATTTATGAACGCGCCTTGTTTCGATGTAGAGAGGCGGGCATACCAACCATACGGTTGGGTGGGGTCGAGGCTGACGACATTGCCGCTTATATAGTTGAAAATAAGTATGGTTTAGATATCAATACAATTTGGCTAATCAGTTCTGACCGAGATTGGGACCTATTGCTTGAGGAAGATGTACATAGATTTTCTACAGTTACGCGAGTCGAGATGACTTTAGAAACTTGGGACTACCCTTGTAGCCCGGAAAATTATATTTCA